>Ga0255338_1000260_pt1 | contig 204991 bp, 196 predicted proteins | sample MeOH1_35cm_T4_19_FD_203715 | JGI IMG/M metagenome (GOLD analysis project Ga0255338, IMG submission 203715) | Sandy soil microbial communities from University of British Columbia, Vancouver, Canada - MeOH1_35cm_T4_195 | ecosystem: Engineered > Artificial ecosystem > Sand microcosm >...
CTCCAACAGGTCGCAAACGCCAAGGATGAAGCCGGCCTCAAAGCCCAGGTCCAGGTCATCGGCAAAACCTGCAAAGCATGCCACGACACCTACCGCTCGCCGGACTACGAAAAAGACAACGAAGAATAGAATTGGGGGAAACGATGAATCGCATGATGGCAATCGGTTTTGGGGCCGCCGCATTCTGCGCCCTGGCGGGCAGCAGCTTTGCCGCCGATCCGGCCCCGGCCGCACCGGGCGCCCTGGCGTCCGCCGCGCCGGCGCCTGCCGCGCCCGTCGCCGACTTGCCCATGGTGCCGCCGGCCAAGCCGGGTGTCTTCACCGCGACCAGGAAGGGCGCCACCGGCTATCATCTGGTCGTTGCCGGCCACAAATTCACCAGCCGGGATGACATCGAAAAGTACCTGGCCTGGCGCGCCGCCGATCTGACCCTGTCCGACAAGGGCAGCTGGTTCACCTTCACGCAAATCCGCACCAAGGCCGATACGGTGCCCGCGCCCAAGCGCGATCCGGCAGCGCCGCGCCACAGTTTCCAGATGGCCAATTTCCAGCCGGTGTGGCGCTACAAGGTCAAGGGCGCGGACTGGAAGAGCTGGAGCCCCTATTCGGGCGCCGCCTTCTTCGCCGATGGTATCAAGGCCGAGGACATTACCGATTTTGAAGCCAGCGCCGACATCGTGGTGCGCAAGGGCGTGATGGATGATGCCGATCCGCTGGGCTACGAGGCGGGCGCGGTGTCCGATCTCTTGATCAACCAGGTTTCACCGCCGGTCTAAAGGAGTGTCCATGTTCAATCGCCGCGCTTTCACACAGATTCTTGCCGCTTTCGGTGTTTCGGCCGCCTTGCCCGCCTGGGCCCAGGCCAAGACGGTGGACGTCACCATGAAGCAGTCGCCCAAGATGCGCTTCATCCCCGACACGGTGAACATCAAGGCCGGGGATACGGTGAAGTGGACCAACCCCTACAACATCTCCCACACCGTGACCTTCGATCCGTCCAAGGCCGCAAACAAGGCAAACGCGGCTTTGCCCGCCGGCGTGGAGCCCTTCGACTCCGGGCCGGTCGAGGAAGAGGGCACTTTCAGCCACACATTTACGGCAAAAGGGACGTATAAATACGTCTGCGTCTATCACGAAGACATGGGAATGGTCGGCACTGTCATTGTATCCTGACCCAAGCCGGTCCAAAGGGAGATCGCCATGATCCTGCAAAAGCGTCTTATGGTTTGCGCCTCGGCCCTGGCCGTCATGGCGGGTACGGCAATGCCGGCAGCGGCGGCGCCCTGGGTGCGCGGCTATGTCGTGGGCCAGTATGAATATGCCTTTCGTTATGGCGGCCGCGCCGACTTCACCCGCGGCGCCGAGATCGAGCCGGGCGTCGATTGCCCGCATGGCGCCTCGACCCATTTCGCCAATGACGTGAACACCAAGATCGCGGTGCAGCGGCAGAAATTCCGCAGCCAGCAGGAAATTGACTGGATCGCCAAGCCGCCAGGCCTGGACCAGGTGCGCGCGCCGGTGCTGACGCGCTTTCATATCTGGAACCGCGCAGTCGCCTATCGTGGCTACAAGCGCGGCATTGAAACCTATGTGAACCCCTGGGCGGCGGAAGATCCGGGCCAGCCCCAGGTCACCAGCCGCATCGGTGATGGTTTCAACCTGGACGGCAAGGTCAAGGCCGCCGACTTCGTCAGTCCCGATGGCGAAAAGGGTATCGACAACAATCTGTACCGGGCCTGGGGCTGCGATGCGCCCTGGCGCGGCAATGGCAATGCCACATTGGACCTGCGCGCCAACGACAAGATGCAGGACGGCCTCTATACAATGGTGATCCGCGTCTCGGGCAACAAGGATCCGATGAACGACGACAATGCCACGCTGGAAATCGGCTATTCGCCGGACAAGCTGGTGAAGGATGCGCGCGGCGGCATCTCGGTGGATTATTCCTATCGCATCCTCAGTACCTCGCAGTACACCAAGCTGAAGGCGAAGATCAAAAACGGCGTGGTGGAAACCGAGCAGGTCGAACACCTGCATTCCCCGCGCATCGCCTGGTTCTATGACCAGACCGGCGACGCCAATTTCTCCAAGGGCAAGATTCGCCTGAACATGTCGCCCGACGGCCTGTCGGCCACCGGCCTTCTGGCCGGCTATCGCGACTGGCGCGAGCTGTACACCGAGAATACCTTCGCCCAGGACGGCGGTCAGCAGGGTATCCGCGAGCACGAAGATCACGTCTCGCTCTATTACGCCCTGCGCCGCAATGCTGACGGCATGTACAATCCCAAGACCGGCAAGAATGACGGCATCTCGTCGGTCTACCGCATCAAGCTGGCCTCGGCCTATGTGGTCGATCCCCAGGACCCCAAGATGGAAGTCCCCAAGCTGGCGCTGGACGAAGAGCGCATGCAGGCCTTCCTGGCGATCAAGGCCAACACCATCAAGGGCGCCGAGACCCGCATACCGCAACCGGTGCCGCCGGGCACGACGGAAGCCGCTGTCGGGTCCTTCGAGCATGACATTGCCGACCTGCCCAACAAGGAGTTCTTCATCAAGACTCTGGACCGTCCCCATTACGCCAATGAGGACAAGGACGGCATTCCGCCCTGGATGCGCCGCCGCCGCGGCACCGTGGCGCCCACACCCGCCGCCCCGCCCACGGCGACACCGGCCAAGCCGCAGAACCAGGTTCAGGCCGAAACACCCACCAAGGTGGCGGCCGCGGAGAAGCAATGACAGCCAGGCCGGTGACATTGCCGGCCTGTGCCGTCGCCGCGCTTTTCTTCGTCATGGCTGCGCCCGCCTTGGCGGCCTTCGACGAAGCCTTGCCCTATCCGACCGAAGTCGCGCTGTCCCAGGAAGGCGACAAGGGCTTTGTCTATCGGCGTTTTCCCGGCAGCCAGCGGCTTTACATTTACGACCTGGACAAGGACGGAAAATCGGTCTGCAACGAAACCTGCATCGGCGCACGGCCGCCGGTCTATGCCCCGGCTTCCGCCAAGCCGGTGGGGGAATGGACCGTGGTGCATCGCGACGATGGCCGCATGCAATGGGCATATCGTGGCCATCCAGTCTATACCTTCTTCCATGACAGACCGAACGAGCCGCGCGGCGATGGCGAAGACGGCGTGTGGCACATCATACCGTATGAGAAATAGGAGGCCGTGGTGATGCCCGAGGCACCGGCCCATCCCAAGGTCCTTTTGATCGACGACGATGCGGCGCTGACCGCGATGCTCACCGAATTCCTGCGGGGCGAGGGGTTCGAGACCACCGCTGCTTTCAACGGCACCGATGGCGCGCTGGCGGCGCTGGACCCCGACCTGGATGCGGTCATTCTGGACGTGATGATGCCCGATATCAGCGGCATCGAAACCCTGCAGCGCATCCGCTCCTCCAGTGCGGTGCCGGTGATCATGCTCACCGCCAAGGGCGCCGAGGATGAGCGCGTCGCAGGCCTGGAAATGGGCGCAGACGATTATATCGCCAAGCCCTATTATGCGCGCGAATTGCTGGCGCGGCTGAAGGCGGTGCTGCGTCGCAAGCCCGGCGCCAACGCCCAGCCGGTACAGTATTTCGCGGCGGGCAAGCTGAGGCTGGTGCCGGCCCGGCGCGAAGTCAGTTTCGACGGCAGGCCTTTCGAGGTCACCACCTGCGAGTTCGATCTTCTGGAAGCCCTGCTGCGCAACAAGGAGGCGGTGGCGACAAAGGATGAACTGTCGCTGAGCGTGCTGGGCCGCAAGCGCGAACCCTATGACCGCAGCATCGATGTCCATGTCAGCAATTTGCGCAAGAAGCTGCTGACGGCTTCCAGCAAAGCCATCGAGATCGAAACCGTGCGCGCCGTGGGCTATCGGCTCAAGGTGACGCGGTGAGGCGGCCGCTATTCTTCAAGCTGTTCCTCAGCGTCTGCGTCAGCTTCATTGTGGTGTCCTATTTCGTCTGGCTGGCCGATGCGCTGCTCAGCCAAAGCCCCAGCCGTTCAACCTCGGCCCAGGCCGAAACCGCGCTGGCCGGCGCCAGCTCGGTCATCCGGGTGGGCGGGGAGGCGGTGTTCGACAAAGAGTTCAAGACCTGGCCGGCCAATACCCGCGAATATCTGACGGTGCGGCCCATCGCGGCCGGTGCAGAGCCGCCGCATGACCCCATCCACGGCATCTATTCCACCGTGGCGGCCGACCCGCAGGGCCGGCGCTACGCGATCATCTATCATGTGACGCAATTCAATGGGTATGTGTCGCCGCCGCTGCCGCTGGACATGGGGCCGCACACTTTCTATAGCGGGTTGGTGGGCGTGTTCATCTTCAGCGCCTTGCTGACCATCTTCATAATCGTGCCCATCCGCAGGATTCGTGTCGCGTTCGGCATGCTGGCGGCCGGTGATTTGAAAGTGCGGCTGGGCAAGGCCTGGCTGCGGCGGCAGGATGAAATTGCCGACCTGGCCACCGACTTCAACCGCATGGCCTCGCGCCTGGAAGAACTGGTGGCCTCGCGCGACCGCCTGCTGGCCGATATCAGCCACGAATTGCGCTCGCCGCTGGCGCGGCTGCACCTGGCGATCGCGCTGGCCCGCCAGTCACCGGAAAAGGAAGCCCAGTCGCTGGAGCGGATCGGCAAGGAAGCCGACAAGCTGGAGGAAATGGTCGGTGAACTCCTGACCCTGTCCAAGATCGAGAGCGGCGCCACCACCTCCGACGAATATTTCTTCGTCTCGGAAGTCTCGCGCATGGTCGCCGACGATGCCCGCTTTGAAGCGCAGGGCAAGGGTGTGGAAATCCGGTTCGCCGCCAATTCCGAAAGCCCGGATCAGGAGGCGCTGATCGTGGGCAGCGGCAAGCTGATCAGTCGCGCCATTGAGAACATCGTGCGCAATGCCCTGCGTTTTTCCCGCAGCGGCGAAACCATCGCCCTGGAGATGGCGTCCGGCCAGACAGGCACCACCTTGATCATCCGCGACCAGGGACCCGGCGCGAAGCCGGAACAGCTCAAGGCGCTGTTCGATCCTTTCTTCCGCGGTGATCCGGGCAGCGGCCACGGCTATGGCCTGGGCCTGGCCATTGCCAAGCGCGCCGTCCTGGCGCATGGCGGCACCATCACGGCCGCCAATGGCGCACATGAAGGCCTGACCATCACCATCTGGCTGCCGGCTGCGCCGAACTCGCCGGAAAATGGCGATGTGGTTGGCGCCGCGGCTGTTTCGCCCCAGACAGTCCAGGCGGGTTGAGCCCAAGATATTGTAAATATTATGAAAAACCTGGCTAGATCGGGCGCGTCCCGGGCTATTGGTTTGGTTTAGAGGTGATGTCCCTGGCAGCGCAATCGTGGTTTTTTTCCGTCGCCCGGGGGGAATTGATGGACGGGGGCGCGGGCGCTGACGCCGTTTGAACGCTTGAACTGGCTCGTCAAGGTCGCGCGGTGTTAAACTCCGCCCATAACAGCCGGCGAACCAACGACGGCTCGGGGAAGGACGACATGGTCCTGCAAAAGCGCCTGATGGTATGCGCCTCCGTGGCCGGCCTGATGGCCATCACGCCGGCATCGGCCGCGCCTTGGGTGCGTGGGCTTGTGGTCGGCCAATATGAATATGCCTTCCGTTATGGCGGGCGAGCGGATTTCGCCCGCGCTGGAGAGATCGAGCCCGGCGTGGACTGTCCGCACGGCAGCGGAAAGCATTTCGCCAATCCGGTCGAGACCAAACGAACGATCTCGCTGCAGAAATGGCGCTCGGCGCAGGAGATCGAATGGATCACCGCCCCGCCCGGGGTGGAGAAGACCCGCTCGCCCACCTCCACGCGTTTTGGTCTGTGGAATCGGGCGATTGCCTATCGAGGCTACAGGCGCGGCATCGAAACCTATGTGAACCCGTGGGCAGCGGATGACCCCGGCCAGCCCGAAGTGAACAGCCGCATCGGCGACGGCTTCAACCTGGACGGCAAGATCAAGGCCAGCGATTTCGTCAGCCCCGACGGCGAGAAGGGCATAGACAACGCCTTGTATCGGGCCTGGGGCTGCGATGCGCCATGGCGCGGCAACGGCAATGCCAACCTGGACATGCGCGCCAACGACAAGATGCAGGACGGCCTTTACACGATGGTGATCCGGGTGTCCGGCAATCAGGATCCGCGCAATGACAGCGATGCGGTGGTGGAGATCGGCTATTCGCCGGACAAGATCGTCAAGGATGCGCGCGGCAGCATCGCCACGGATTATTCCTATCGCATCCTGAAATCGGCCCAATACACCAGGATGAAGGCGACCGTGAAAAGCGGCGTGGTGGAGAGCGAGCAGGTGGCCGAGCTGCACAGCCCGCGCATCGCCTGGTTCTACGACCAGTTGGGCGACACGCATTTCCGCCAGGGAAGGCTGCGCCTGAACATGGCCGCCGATGGTCTGTCCGCCACCGGTCTGCTGGGCGGCTATCGCGACTGGCGCGACCTGTATGCCGAAAACACCTTTGCCCAGGATGGCGGCCAGCAGGGCGTGCGCGAACATGAGGATCATGTCGCGCTTTACTTCGCCTTGCGCCGCAATGCGGATGGCATGTTTAACCCGGCGACCGGCCGCTATGACGGCATCTCCAGCGTCTATCGCCTGAAAATGGCATCCGCCTATGTCGTGGATCCGGCGCAGCCGATGGACATTCCCAAACATGCCTCCGAGGAATGGCGCAAGGGCGTGTTCGAGAAGATCAAGGCCAACACCATCAAGGGTGCCCGGACCCGCATTCCCCAGGACGTGCCGCCTGGCACCACCGAAGCGGCGGTGCCGCGGGTCGAACGGGAATTGGTGGATCTGCCCAGCGCGGACTTCTTTCTCAAGACGCTGGACAGGCCGCATTACCCCGACGGCGATGTGGACAATGAGGGCAATCCGGTGGACGAACATGGCAAGCGCATCGACCGGCCCATGCGCCAGCAGCAGGCCGGTGTCAGCCCCATGACCCTGGTCCCGAAAGACCCGCAATAGGCTGTTTCCTGAAGCATTTCCAAGCCGAGCAAAACCCGGCTAGGTTCGTTCGTCGACAGCCGGATCGCACGCAACGGTCCAACAAGGTGGACGAGGGGATGGCGGAGGCTTTGGAGAAGATCGGCAATCGCCGCTGGGGCATCGGCGTGCTCCTGGCCGTTGGCGTTCTGGTCAATTACCTGGACCGCATCAGCATTTCGGTTGCCGCGCCCCAGCTGCAGAAGGAGTTGAATCTTTCCTCCGAACAGATCGGCCTGCTGCTCAGCGCATTCTTCTGGTCCTATTCCCTGGCGCAACTGCCCAGCGGCATGTTGCTGGACCGGTTCGGTGTCACGCGGGTGGGAAGGATCGGCGCCTTGCTGTGGACCATCGCGTCCACGCTGACGGCGCTGTCCACCGGCTATCTGGGCATCTTTGTCGCCCGCATGCTGCTGGGCGTGGCCGAGGCGCCGGGCATGATCAGCTGCCAGAAAGCCACCGGCTACTGGTTTCCCCGCAATGAGCGCAGCCGCTCCACCGCGGTGTTCGATTCTGCCGCCAAGTTCGCCAATGTCATCGGCGTACCGCTGGTGGCCTTCTTCGTGGTCCAATTCGGCTGGCGCTGGGGTTTTGGCGTCACCGCCCTGATGAGCATCGCCTATTTCTTTGCCTATTGGATTCTGTACCGCGATCCCAGCCAGGACAAGAAGCTCGGCGCCGCGGAGCATACTTACATCATGGCCGGTGGCGCGGTGAAGGAAGGTCCGTCCGGCATCGGCCAGATCAACATGCTGGGCTATGTGCTGCGCAATCGCAAAGTGTGGGCGCATACCATCGGCTATTCGGCCTATGGCTATTCCTTCTATCTGTTCCTGACCTGGTTGCCCGGCTACATGGTGCAGACCCTGCACATGACCATTCTCAAATCCGCGACCTTCACCATCATCCCCTGGATGTGCGCCTCGCTGGCGGACCTGTTGATCGGCGGTTTCGTGGTGGATTTTTTCATCGCCCGCGGTGTCGACGAAAGCAAGGCGCGCAAGATTTTCATCATCGGCGGCATGATCGCGGGGCTGGCGGTGTTCGGCATCTCCTTCACGCAGGACCCTTTCTGGGCGCTGGTGTGGATTTCCATCGCGCTGTCGGGGATTTCCGCGGCTGCACCGGTGGCTTCCTCGGTCGTTTCGCTCATCAGCCCGCGCGGGGGCACCGCGACCGTGGGGGGCTTCACCAATTTTGTGAACAATCTGATGGGCGTGATCGCGCCCATCACAACCGGCTTCATCGTGGGCTGGACCAAAAGCTTTTCCGGCGCGTTTTTGGTGGCTGGCGTGGTGCTTCTGGTCGGCATCCTGGCCTATGGCTTCATGCTGGGCCGGATTGAACCCATTCCCGATCCCGATACGGTTTGATGTGCCATGACTGATTTCCTGATCCGCAATGCCCGCGTGGTGGACGGTACCGGCGCGCCGGCCTTCACCGCCGATGTCCGCGTTGAAAAAGGCCGCATCACCGCCATTGGCGCTTCGCTGCCGCCATCGGGCACGGTGATCGATGCCGGGGGACGCTATCTGGCGCCGGGTTTCATCGACGCCCATTGCCATGACGATCTGATCTGCCTGCGGGAGCCCGGGCGGATCGAGAAGATCATGCAGGGCGTGACCTCGCTGGTGGTGGGCAATTGCAGTTTCTCGCTCTATCCCACCGTGCCGGGCTCGGCGGACAATCTGCGGCAGCATTTCGCCACCCTGCTGGGCGAAATCGGCGCCGATGAAGTGTTCGACGGCTTTGCGTCCTATCGCGATGCGTTGCATGACCAGGGCATCGCGCTGAATGTCATTTCCTTGGTGGGTCACGCTGCCTTGCGGCTGGCGGTGCTGGGCTATGACGATCGTCCTGCCACCGCGGAAGAACGCGCCCGGATGCAGAAGCTTCTGGACCAACAGCTGGCGGACGGCGCTTTCGGCCTGTCGCTGGGCCTGGTCTATCCGCCCAGCGCCTATGCGGACACCGATGAACTGCAGGCGTTGGCGAAGACCACCGGCGCGCGCCGCAAAATTCTGGCGGCCCATGTGCGCAGCTATGAAGGCCAGTTGATCGAATCTATCGACGAGTTCCTGGGCTTGCTGGAAACATCCAAGGCGCCGGGCCTGCTGTCGCATCTGCAGGCGGCGGGGCGGCCAAACTGGGGCAAGATTCCAAAAGCCATCGCGCAATTGGAAGCCGCCAATGCGCGGGGCGTCGATGTCAGCTTCGACATGTATCCCTATCTGGCGGGCAGCAGCTACATGCTGCAATTGGTGCCGCCTGCCATGCATGCCGGCGGCGTCCAGGCGCTGATCGCGGCGTTGCGCACCCCGGAAGGCTTGGCGGAATTGCGCCGCTCCATCGAAGACCCGAACGCCCCCTGGATTTCCAAGGTGGCGATGATCGGCTGGGGCAATGTGCGCATCTCGGGCACGTCCAATCCCGCCCTAAAGAAATTCGAAGGCCTGGATATGCAACAGGCCGCTACCCGCGAAGGTGCCGAGCCGTTTGATTTCATGGTGCGGATGATCCTGGAAGACGAGGGTCAGACCACCATCGTCATGTTCCAGCTCGACAAGGACGATCTGCGCGCCGCCTGCACCCACGAACTGCATATGGTGGGTTCCGACGGGTTGCCGCGCCCTGGAACCAAGCCGCATCCGCGCGCTTTTGGCACGTTCCCGCGCGTGGCCGGGCGGCTGCGGCGCGACGAACACTGGTTTTCGCTGCCCGATGCGGTGCGGCGCATGACATCCGTGGCTGCGCGGCGTTTTGGCCTTGCGGATCGTGGGGTCATCGCGCCGGGCATGGTTGCCGATCTGGTGCTGTTCGACGAAACTATCGAAGACCGCGCCACCTTCGATGACCCCAGCCAGTTGCCGGCCGACATCGAAACGGTGTGGGTGGCGGGGCAGGCCGTTGTGGACAAGGGCAAGCCGACGGGCGCACGGCCCGGACGCGTTCTGACAAACTGATTTGAAAAGGGAGAGAGTAATGCGCAAGGCTTTGAAAGTGGACAGCATGAAAGCGGGCGGGCACTACAGCCACGCCGTCATTGCTAACGGCATGGTGTATGTGTCGGGCCAAGGTCCCATGGACCCCGCCACCGGCAAGATGTCCGACAATTTCGCCGAACAGATCCGCCAGACCATCCGCAACCTGCAGACCATCCTGAAAGCAGCCGGCGCGGACCTCAAGGATATCGTCACGGTCAACGCCTATCTTACCGACCTGACGCGGTTTCCCGAATACAACGAAGTCTACAAGGAATTTTTCCCCAGCGATCCGCCGGCCCGCACCACCATCGGCTGCCAGCTTTACGGCATCCAGGTCGAGATCAACTGCGTGGCGGTTCTCCCCGAGTAACGAGGCCTGCCCATGCGTATCAGCGATCTCGAAACTCCCGTGCCGGTGATCGACCTGGACCGGGTCGAAGCGAACCTGAAGAAGATGCAGGACTATTGCGATGCGCATGGCCTGAAGCTGCGTCCGCACATCAAGACCCACAAGATCCCGGCTTTCGCCCATCGCCAGATCGAACTGGGCGCGGCCGGCATCACCTGCCAGAAGCTGGGCGAGGCCGAAGTGATGGCGCAGGCCGGGATGGATGACATCCTGATCTCCTATCCCATGGTCGGGGTGGGCAAGGCGCAGCGCCTGGGCGAAGTCGCCAAGCTGGCCAGGCTTCGGGTCGCGGTGGACAGCAGCGAAGCGTTGAACACGGTGGCCGATGCGGCGCGCATCGGCGGTGTCACCATCGGCGTGCTGGTGGAGTTCGACAGCGGCGCCAAGCGTACCGGCGTTGTCAGTGTCGCCGAGGCACTGACCCTGGCGCAGCGCGTGGTCCAGTTGCCGGGCCTGCGCTTCGATGGATTGATGACCTATCCCAGTACGGCGGCGACGGGCGTGTTCGTGGCCGAAGCCAAGAAAAGGTTCGCCGAAGCAGGGATCGACATTCCGGTCGTGTCGGGCGGTGGCACCCCCAATGCCTGGACCGCGCATGAAATTCCCGGCCTGACCGAAGTGCGCGTCGGCACGTATATCTACCAGGACCGTTCCACCGTCGCGATGGGCGCGGCCACGCTCGATGAATGTGCGCTGCACGTCCATGCCACGGTGGTCAGCCATCCCACACCGGACCGCGCCATCATCGATGCCGGTTCCAAGAGCCTGTCCAGCGACCGTGCCCCGCCGGAAGCCGGCGAAGGCTATGGGTTGGTGCTGGATTATCCCGGCGCCATCGTTGAACGGCTGAACGAAGAACATGGCATTTTGGACCTGTCCAAATGCGCCAGGAAGCCGGCCATCGGCGAGCGTATTCGCATCCTGCCCAACCATGTCTGCGTGGTGAGCAACCTGCATGACGAGGTGGTGGTCAGCCGCAACGGTGAAGTGGTGGATCGCTTGCGCGTGGCGGCACGCGGCATGACGCGCTAGCCGTCAGGTCATTTCCGCGGTCAGGCCCAATATCGCCTTGAAGATGCCCAGCACGTCCTGGGGCTCATCCTTTACCGGCATCTGCGCCGTATGGGGCGTCAGCCGGCATTCCTGCGCGATTGTTGCCGCCGCCGCGCGCGCCGCCGCGAAATCCTCTTCCTGGATTGCTACCACCATAAAGGAAAGGCCCTGGGTGGGCTGCTCCAGCATATGGCCGCGGTCGAACAGGTTGTCGACATGCAGCACATTGTGGACGCCGAAGCGGCGTTCCAGCCGGCGCACCAGCGCCAGCAGGCGATGCTTGTCGCTCGCGCCGCTCCGCACGCCCATCAGCAGGAAGGGCGAGCGGCCATGGTTCTGGATGAAGGCGGAGAATGCAGGATTGCCGCGCAGCGCATTGAGATGGACGCTGTTATAGACATTGGCGATGGCGAAATAGCTGGCCGCGAAAACCACCGTCGGAGAGATATCCAGCAACCAGGCCGTATAGCTGGCGCAATAGACGGTGACGGCGATGAAGCCGGTCTGCGACAGCCAGAACAGCCGGTTGATCCAGCCCTGGTCCAGCCGGAAGATAAAACTCGCCGCCAGCCCCAGCACTGCCGCGATGGAGAGCAGGGTCGTGGCCCAGACCGGCACGGTGCGCAGCCAGGAGCGGGACTTCATGTCGTCCATCGCCGTTGCCAGGATGGTGTTGTCGTCCATCACCGCGGCGGCGGGCGTGCCTTTCAGGTTGCCCAGCCCAACGGCCGTGGCGCCCAGGATGATCAGTTTGCCGCGATAGCGGTCGATCTTACCGGCATCCAGGTCGGCGGCCACATCGGCGAAGGAGCGGCGCTGATAGGTGCCGCGCTTGTTGCGCCAGTTCAGGGTCATGCCATCCGGAAAATCGCCCGGCGCAATACTGGTCTGGACCCTGCCCGCCTGCAGCGCACGCAACGGCAAAGAAGGAAAAGAGAACGCCGCTTCGTTCAACCAGGGATCGAAATGCCGCAGCACGCCATCGCTGTCCACGCGCAGGTTGTTGAAGCCCAGCCGGTCATAAGCGGCGGAAAAGGCCGGGGCCAGCACGGCGATGGGCCTGGCGGCGGCGCTTCTGTCATGGATCTGCGCGCCGGCAAATTGGGTGATCGCCACCTGGCTCTGCCGGTCATTGGCCGGATCCAGCCTTGTGATGGGCAGCACCACATTGGGCGTGTGCGCCAGCACGTCCTGGAAGGTGGCGTCGTCGTCGGGATGATCCTTGTCCGGGTCGCTGAAAGTGAAATTCACCAGGATGGATTTGGCGCGCGCCTCGGAAAGTCCCGCCACGGTTTCGGCGATCACCGAACGCGGCCAGGGCCAGCGGCCATGCGCCGGCGCCATCAGCGCCAGCGAGCGTTCATCGATGTCGATGATCAAGATGGCCGGATCGGGCAGGGGGCTGGACAGGCGCAGCCGCACCGCCAGATCCTGGGAGGTGTTGTTGCTGCCTGGCAAGGTCACGGACCAGACATAGGTGGCCAGGATGGCAATGACGAAAACCGCCGCCAGGCCCAGATAAAACATCACCGCGCCGCTGCGGGCGCGCGTGCCCGCCTGGACGGTGGCGGCGCGCAGGGCGCCGGGGCGGTGACCGGGGCCGCTCATTGCGCCGTCTTGATGCGGGCCGCTGCCGCGGACGGCACGGCTGCAGCTTCGACCTGCGCTGATGCTGCTTCCGTCATCGCTTCGATCCGGTCTGACGGCGAGGGATGGGTGGAAAACAGCAGCGACGTGTCGGCGTTGTTGGGCAGGGCTTTCAGGCGTCCCATCACCGAAATCAGCGCGGACGAATCGTAACCGGCCCGGGCGGCGATCACCACGCCATCACGGTCGGCCTCGAACTCCGCGGTCTTGTCCAACCCGCGCGCGATCAGCTTGGTGCCCAGATCGGTCACCACCTGCGCGGTGCGATCCGAATTGCCCTTGGTCACCGCTTCGCCCGCCATTGCGATCAGCTTCTGCTTCTGGATCACTTTCCATTGATGCTTGCGGTTCACATGGGCGATCTCGTGCGCCAGCACGGCCGCCAGTTCGTCTTCGCTGGCCAGCAGGCGATAGAGCCCGCGCGTCACCACCACGATGCCACCGGGAAAGGCCATGGCATTGACCGATGGCGTGTCCAGCACGGCAAAACGCCAGGTCACATCCTTGCGCTCTACTTGGCGGGCCAGGTTGCGGCCGACCAGATTGACATAGGATTGAACCCTGGGATTGCGCCACACCGGGGCCGCGCCCAGGACCGTGGCGGCGATAGTGTCGCCGGAACGGACTTCATCATCGGCGCTCTGGCTGCCGGCATATTCCTGCACCTTGCCCAGAACATCGCCGACGCCGGCGGGAAGGCTTTTGCCCTTCGTCAGGTTGCCCAGATCCTCCAGCTTGAACTGCGCCTGCGCCCCCGTGACGAGCAACGCTGTCAGCGCCAGGCAGATGCGCGCTTTCATCACTTGGCCCTCAGATAGGCGATGGACCGTGCCTTGAGATTGCCCGCCGCGGCGAACTGGGCCGCCGCACTTTCGCTGGCGCTGGACAGGGCGGCGACGGCCGCATTGTCAGGGGTGGCGCCAGTCAGGTCGGCAGCGTCCAGGCCGCGGCCGCCAGACGCGCTGACCACATTGCCCGTGCCCATACGCCCGCTGGCCAGGGCCGCGATCTCGCCCGCTCCGCCGCCCTTGTCCAGCGACAGGCGACTGAGTTTCAGCCATCCGGTGCCGCCGCCGCCGCGCACCTGCGCCCAAAAACCTTTGCGCGCCACGACGTCGACCAGCGCGCCTGCTTTCACGCTGCCGGTGGCGGGCGCGGCCGCGGCGGGCTGAGCCTGCAGTGGCCCGGCCACACGGACATGGGCAGGACTGGCAACGGCAGAGCCCGCGCTGAGCAGTGCAATTGCAACAATTGTGACAGCTGATTTTGACACGTGAATCGTCCCGGCGCCCCGAAGCAGGCTAACACAACCGGCACCCGCTTTGCGATTGGCGGCGATTGGGTATTATGCCGCCCTCAGCCCGTGGCTTGTTTTGGCCGTCGCAGGAATGCTGCGCCCAAAAGAGGCCATCCCGGTTGCATATTATGCGAAAAATATTTCTCGTTATTCTTGTTCCTGTATTTTTAATCGCCGTTATCGCTGGCGTTCTTTTGATGATGCCGCTGGAGTCGCTGCGCGGGCCGATGGAGCGCGCCGTCAGCCACGCCCTGGGACGGCAGGTGCATGTTGCCGGTGCCCTGCATGCCTCACTTTACCCCGAGATCGGGCTGTCGGCCGGTGATGTCAGCATCGCCAATGTCGAGGACGGGCGGGCCAAGGTGTTCGCCCATGCCGCAACCCTGTCGGTAGGCGCCAAGCTGATGCCGCTGTTTTCGCGGCAGGTCGAGATCACCCGCCTGACCCTGGAAGAGCCGGAAATTCACCTGGAAGTGGATGCCAGGGGCAATCCCAACTGGAATTTCCATTTCGCCAGCACCAGCAGCAGCTCCGGCGAGCGTTCCAAACTCAGCATTTCCGGCCTCAAGATCACAGGCGGATCGGTCAGCTATTTCGATGCCCGCACGGGAAAAACCAGGGCGCTGGAAAAGGCCGATCTGAATCTCAGCCTGGCGGCGCTGGACCAGCCGGCAGTGTTCGACCTCGATGCGCAGTATAACGGCGAAAAGCTGACTGTGACGGGCCGGATCGACAGCCCCGACAGCTTCACGCGCAAGCGGCCGACCATGGTGTTGCTGGACCTGAAGTCGCGGCTGCTGAATTTGCATTTCGATGGCACGGTGATCGGCGCCACGCAGACTTCAGGCACCGTCCAGATGTCGGGCCCGTCCTTGCGCGAACTGATAAAGGGCGCGGCGGGCGCGCAGGTGAAAACCGGCGGCCTTGGTGCTTTCACCTTCGCCGGTGCTGTTGCCAGCAAGGACCGGGTCTATGCGCTGACGCATGGCGAGGCGTCGCTTGACGGCATGCATGCCACCCTCGATCTGGCGGTGGACATGAACGGTGTTGTGCCGGGGCTCAAGGGCAACGTCTCGCTCGATCACCTGAATCTGGCCACCTACATGGTGGCGGGCAAAGCGGGAGCGGCGCCCAAGGGATGGAGCACCGAGCGGCTGTCGCTCACCGGTTTGAAGGACGCCAATGCCGATATTGGTCTTGGTGTCGGCAGCCTGACTTTGGGCAAATTTGTCCTGTCGCAGACCGCCGGGCACGTGAACCTGCAGGACGGCAAGCTGGCCGCCAGTCTTGCCCATGCCGGATTGTTCGGCGGCAGCATGTCGGGGCGCCTGGCGGTGGATGCGACCGATGCCGTGCCGGCGATCGCGCTCAAGGCTGATATCAGCGGCGTCGCCATGAAGACCCTGCTGCAAAGCGCCATCAAGGTGGACCGGCTGGAAGGCACCGGCGCCCTGACGATGGATGTGACCGGGCATGGCGCCAGCCAGCAGGCGATCATGGCCGGCCTGCGTGGCACCGCCAGCGTGACGGTCAAGAACGGCGCGGTGCGCGGCGTGGACCTGGCGGCCGTGGCACGCAGCGTTCAAAACGTCCTGTCGGGATCGCTCAGCATGGCGACCAGCGACAGGGCCAGCACCGATTTCGCTGAAGCCGGCGGCAGCTTCACTATTGCGAACGGGGTGATGCACAACAGCGATTTCCATCTGCTCAATCCCTTCGTGCGGATCACCGGCAGCGGCGATATCGACCTGGGCCAGCGCACCTTGAATTTCCGCGTCGAGCCCAAGGCGGTGCTGACCCGCGAAGGCCAGGGCGGCGCGCGCGACGCTTCCGGCTTGGGCGTTCCTTTCCTGGTGACGGGGCCCTGGACCAAGCCCAGCTACAAGCCCGACATGAAGGCGCTGGCCGGAACGCTGGTGCAGCAGGTGACCAGCGGCGGCCTGGGCGGGCTGTTGGGCAATGTGCTGGGCGGCAAGAAATCCAGCGATACGGGTGCACCGCAAAAGAAGCAGGGGCTGGACCTGAACAGCCTTTTTGGCCGGTAAAACGGGGCTTTTTCGTCCCAGGCCGCCTTGTCAAAGCCGGGTCGCATCGGCAAGCTTCTGCGAAAATAGCCTGTATACGGGCAAGGCAGGGGGCAAGGCATGCGCCGTCATTTTCGCAACGCATCCATCATTGACGCCAGCGGCGCTGCGCCGTTCCGCGGCACCGTCACGGTGGAAGGCGAGCGTATCGCCGCCGTGACGCCGGCGCCGGTCGAAGCCGTCGCCGCGCCGGATGACGAAGTGATCGACTGCACCGGCATGACCCTGCTGCCCGGCATGACCGAGGCGCATTGCCATATCTCCTTCAACAACCTGACCTCCATCTACAACGCCATCGAACAGCAGCCCGAGGATCACGCCCTGGCGTCGTTGGCCAATGCGCAGCTTCTGTTGCAGCGCGGCTGGACCAGCCTGTTCTCGGCGGCGTCGGCCAAGCCTCGGCTGGACGTGGCGGTGCGTGACGCCATCAACAAGGGCATGTTCGAAGGCCCGCGCATCCGTGCCGCCAGCCAGGAGATCACGCCCACCGGAAACCTGGGCGACCTGGACACCAACTATCTGGAGTTTCCCCGCAACCTGCGTTTCTCGGTGGCCTGTGACGGCGCCGACAATTTCATGAAGACCGCAAGGCTGGCCGCGCGCGACGGGGTGGATACCATCAAGGTCAATGTCTCGGGCGACCGCGACTGGGGTCACATGCATGCCGACGACACCGTCACCGTGATCACCGAGCCCGAATTGGCGGCGGTGATGCAGGTGGCCAATGCGCGCAAGCTGATGGTCGCGACCCATTGCTCCAGCTCGGCCGGGGTAAAGATGTGCGTGCGGCAAGGCGTGCCGGTGATCTTCCATGCCCCGCATGCCGACAGCGAAGCCCGCGACATGCTGGAATCGGTCAAGGATAAGGTCTTTGTCGTGCCCGGCGCGGGCTTCCCCATCGCCATGTTCCGCCGTCATGACGAATTCCGGCTGGGCTGGAGCAAGGAAAAGCTCAAGTCGCTGGAAACCGAGATTGGCATCTTCAGCGACTGCATGCGCGACCTGCACAAGCGCGGCGTGCGGGTGCTGCCGGGCGGCGATTATGGCGCCTTCATCACTTCGCCCCAGGGCGAGAATGCCAAGGACCTGGAAATCTTCACCGAGCTGTTCGGCTTCACCCCGATGGAGGTGATCGTGGCCGCGACCCGCCACGGCGCCGACCTGATGGGAACTGGCGGTCAGACCGGCCAGGTCCGCGCCGGCTTCCTGGCCGACCTGATCGTGCTGGACGGCGATCCCATCGCCGACATCCGCATCTTCCAGGATCCGGATAAGATCGTGGGTGTGATGAAGGGCGGCGTTTTCGCCCGGCGCCAGGCGGCTCTGTCGCGTGCCAGCGGCCCCATGCGCAAGACCGCCTGACAGGAGACAAGCCGTGCACCTGACCATCGGAAGTGCCCCGGATTCCTGGGGCGTGTGGTTTGCCGACGATGCGCGCCAGACGCCGTGGCATCGCTTTCTCGATGAGATTGTGGAAGCTGGATACGAATGGACCGAGTTGGGGCCCTTTGGCTACCTGCCCACCGATCCGGCGACCCTGAAACAGGAACTGGATAAGCGCGGGCTGAAAGTTTCGGGCTCGTTCGTGGAAGGCGACCTTTCCAATCCCGATGCCGGCTGGCCCCGGATCGAAAAGCAGCTGCGTGGCCTGGGGCCCATCCTCAATACCTTCAACGCCAAATTCCTGGTGCTGATCCCCGACTGCTACACCAACCTCTTTACCGGCGAGCAGATCGCGCCCGCCCGCCTGGATGAGGCCGCCTTCGCCCGGCTGGTGGACACCACACACCGCGTGGCCCGCATCGCGCGCGACGATTACGGTTTGCAGCTGATCTTCCATCCCCATGCCCAGACCCATGTCGAGCATGAGGACCAGATCGAGAAATTCCTGGCGATGACCGATCCGGCGCTGGTCTCCATCGTGCTGGATACCGGCCATCATTCCTATTGCGGCGGCAATCCGGTGACCTTCATGAAGAAGCACCATGCGCGCATCCCCTATCTGCATCTCAAGAGCGTCGATCCGGTATTGCGGGCGCGGGTGGCGGCCGAAAACATTCCCTTCGCCCTGGCGGTGGGAATGGGCATGTTCGTGGAGCCCTCCCAGGGCGCAGTGGATTTCAACGCCTTCCGCGATGTGTTGCGCGCCATCGATTACAAGGGCTTCGGCATTGTCGAACAGGACATGTTCCCGGCGCCCTTCGACAAGCCTTTGCCCATCGCCAAGCGTACGCGCACTTACCTGCGCGAACTCGGGTTGGGATAGCCGCATATGAACATTTACGGGAATTGATCGATGTCCGAACGCAGCTTGAAATTGAAACAGCGCCTGAGACAGGGCGAGATCACATTCGGCGCCTGGCTGACCGTCGCCAATCCCACCATTGCCGAGATCATGGCGGGCGCCGGTTTCGACTGGGTGTTCATCGATACCGAGCATGGCGGATTCAGCAATGAAGGCTTCCAGACCTGCCTGATGGCGTTCAACGGCTCGCCTACCGTGCCGATGACGCGGGTGGCCTGGAATGATCATGTGCTGATCAAGCAGGCGTTGGACATGGGCGCCGAAGGCATCCTGATCCCAATGGTGAGTTCGGCGGAGGAAGCGCGCATCGCGGTATCCGCCTGCAAATATCCCCCGGAAGGCACGCGCGGCTTCGGGCCCCGGCGCGCTTCCGACTATGGCCGCAAGACCGATGCCTATGTCGCCCAGGCCAATGAGTCCGTCATCGTGGTGGTGCAGATCGAACATGTGAACGGGGTCGCCGACATCAACGGCATCCTCGACACGCCTGGCGTGGACGTGGCGTGCCTGGGCCCCACCGACCTGTCGGGTTCGGCGGGTGTGCTGCGCCAGTTCTCCCATCCCACGGTGGTGGGCGGCATGAACGCGGTGATCGCCGCCGCCAAGGCGCGCCAGATGCCCGCCAGCATCGGCATCACCTTTCCCGATGCGGAAATGCAGAAATGGTACAAGGCCGGCGCTAACTTCATCTTCTGCGGCGATGATGTTTCGCTGCTGGCGGCATCAGCCGGCAAATGCCTGGCCAACATGCGCCAGATGGCTTCCGGGAAGTAAGGCAACAGATGCGAACCGCGCCGATGAAGGTCCCGGTTCGCTACCTGCTGGTGCTGCTGATCTTCCTGATCGCCATGGTGGTGAATCTGGATCGCAGCAATATTTCCATTGCCGGTTCCTATATCGCCGCGGATTTTCACATCACCATCGTCGAGCTCGGCTGGTGTTTCAGCGCCTTCATGATCGGCTATGCGGCGTTCCTGATCCCGTCCGGCTGGATTGCGGGAAAATGGGGACCCCGTCGCACCCTGACCGGCGGCCTGATCTGGTGGGGGGCACTGACGATCGCTACCGCGCTGGTGCCGCCCGGCATGGCCAATGCGCTGTGGGTCCTGATCGGGGTGCGCTTCATCCTGGGGCTGGGCGAGGCGCTGGCCTATCCATCCGCCAACCAGTTCATCGCCGCCTGGTTTCCCAGTACCGAGCGCGGCAAAGCCAATGCCTGGGTGCAGAGCGGCGCCCAATTCGGTTCCGGCATAGCGCCCCCGCTGGTCGCCTTCATCATCTACAAGTTCGGCTGGCACGCCGCATTCTTTGCCTCCGCCGGCATCGGGCTGGTGATCGCGTGTTTCTGGTATCGCGCCGCGCGCGATCTTCCCGCCCAGCATCCTTCCGTCACCCCGCAGGAAATGGCGCACATCCAGGCCGGTCTGCCGGTTGAAATGAACTCGGTGCGACCACCGGTCCCCTGGGCGCGCATCTTCAGCAGCAAGGACACCTGGGGCACGGCCCTGGCCTATGCCGGCTTTGGCTATGCCGCCACCATCTTCTCCACCTGGTTCTTCATTTATCTGAAGGAAGGACGCGGCTTCGACCTCAAGAGCAGCGCCATGCTGGGCATGCTGCCCTTCATCGCCACCACCAGCTGTTGCCTGCTGGGCGGGGTGATCAGTGACTGGCTGGTGAAGCACAAAAGTCCCTATATCGGCCGCAGCGTGTTTGGCGCTTTCACACTGGGCCTGGCCGGCATCATCCTGATCATTGGCGGCCATGCCGAAAATGCGGTGGTGGCGTCGCTGTTGCTGGCGGCGGGCGCAGGCGCCATCTACCTGGGCCAGGCGGTTTATTACGCCGTGGCGGCCGATCTGGGCGGACCCTATGCCGGCGTGGTGTCCGGCATGGTCAGCATGTGCGGCCAGATCGCGGGCGCGATCACCGCCTCGCTTACGCCGTTCCTGGCGACCCGCTATGGCTGGGAGTATGCGTTTTATGTCGCCGCCGGCGTGACCTTCGTCTGCATCATTCCCTGGCTGTTCGTGAATCCCACCCGCGGCATCTACCTGCCGCGCGCCTAGCGTTCGGTCTCACCCGTGCCCATCACCCGTGGCTGCCAGGCCGGTCCCTGCGCCGTCATCGTCCGTTCCATGGCGATGCGGGCTTGCGGCGCCAGCAGACCCAGATCCACCTCCCGGTCGGGCAGGATCACGATGCTGCGCCGCTTCTCCATCACCAGGACGATAGTGTTGCGCGTCAGTCCCTGGGCTGAAAGGCGTTTCAGAACTGAATAGTAAGGTTCGGCGCGCCAAGGCCGGCTGACGGCCGGATCGACATGCACCGTCAGCAGCCGCGCCCGCGAATTCAGCACCATCTTGCAGACACTGGGCTTCCATTCCGGGCCCATGCTGGTGTCGGTCAGCCAGCGGCAGGCGAAGTCGTGGCAGGAGGCTGGGCGGTCTTCATAGATGCGGCAGCCGGTACCAGCCGCGAAATTGGGACACCAGGTGTCCTTGGGCTTGTCCAGTTCCGGAATGCCCAGAACCTTGCAGCAGAGCGAACAGTCGCCACAGACTTTGGTCCCCTCCGGCATCGGGCTCCCCATATTCGCAAGGTACAGGCGGCGTAAGGGGCTATCAAGCCGCGGTCCTTACTGGCGCGGCGGCGCGGTCTGGCGGTCGAACGCCGCCTGCTGCTGCGGCGTCAGGGTCGCATAGAAGGTCCGCAGCGCACTCGCGCGCCGCTGCATCGCGTTCAGGTCCGATTGCATCAACTGGATGGACATATCCATGCGGTCGGGTGAGCGCATCGTCTCCATCCGCCGGAAGGCCTCGCCGTGGCGCGCCTCGTCCTGCGGATCGGGATTGCTGGCCTGCTCGAACGCGCGCCAGGCCGGTTCCTGATCGGGGCGCAGGCGCAGGGCATTGTGCAGGGTTTCCAGTGAAGGTTCCTGGTCCGGTTGCGCGGATGCGGGAAGCGCTGTCAGGGACAGGCACACAGCGAGAGCGAATGCGGCGGGGATTTTGATCATGGGACACCTGTTGCGGGATACTTGCGAAACGCCAAACAGCCGGTATGGCTCCTTGGACGGTTTACGGTGGGAAATGGGAGAAATTGGGGTCCGGATGGATTTATTTTGGGGCGGACTTCGCCGCTCCCTCCGGTGCGCAGAAGAGTGGCTGGGGGACTAGGATTCGAACCTAGACAGGCAGAGTCAGAGTCTGCAGTCCTACCGTTAGACGATCCCCCAAAAGCAGGGCCGACCCCACCGGGACCGCCCGTTTAGACCAGCCGCCAACCCCTTGCAAGGACGGGTTTTCACCCCAGTTTTGCTCCCGCATCCCCGGTCCGCACGTGCTAGCTTGGGGGCGGCGCAGGCTGCGCCGGGCGCGGGAAAATGCACGGAAATCACCAGAAATCGCAGGAAGACGGGGGCAAAACAGGGCCCCTGTTGGCCGTGCTGGACCTTGGGACCAACAATTGCCGCCTGCTGATCGCCGCCGAGGCCGCCCGGGGCGGCTTTCGGGTGGTGGATTCCTTCTCCCGCATCGTGCGGCTGGGCGAGGGGGTGGGACAGACGGGCGTCCTGTCCGAGGCGGCGCTGGACCGCACCATCGCGGCCCTGAAAATCTGTTCCGACCGCATCGCCAAGCACAAGGTCCAGCATGTGCGCTGCATCGCCACCCAGGCCGCGCGGCTGGCGCGCAATGCCGACGTGCTGGTGCGCCGCGCCCGCGAGGAAGCGGGACTGGAGCTTGACGTCATCTCGGCGGAGGACGAGGCCGACCTGGCGGCGGAAGGTTGCGCCCCCCTGATCGGGCGCAAATACAAGGGCGCGCTGATTTTCGACATCGGCGGCGGCTCGACCGAGATCATCTGGCTGCAGAAAAGCCCCACCGGACCGCAGAAGAAACTCGCGGCCTCGGTGCCGCTGGGGGTGGTGAGCCTGGCCGAAAATTATGGCGCCGCCTCCACCAGCCGCATCGGCTTTGACCGCATGCGCGCCGACCTGCGCGCGCGCTTCGAGCCGTTCGCCAGGGAAATGGGCGGGGCCTTCGACGTGCGCAAGAACCATCTGCTGGGCACGTCGGGCACCGTCACAACATTGGCCGCCATCGCGCTGAAGCTACCGCGCTACAACCGCACCCGGGTGGACGGAAGCTGGCATGAAACCAGCCATATGCTGCGGGTGGTGGAAAAGCTGGTGGGTCAGGATGCCGAAGCGCTGGCCCAGATCGGCAGTATCGGCCCGGAACGTGCCGACCTGATGCTGCCCGGCTGCGCCATTTTCACCGCCATCTGCTCGCTCTGGCCTTCGCCGGTGCTGCGCGTCGCCGACCGCGGCCTGCGCGAGGGCATGTTGCGCCAACTGAGCCGTGAACTGTCATGAAAAAAGAAGGCGATGCTTCGGGGCGCGGGCGCGTGCCCGTGAAAGTCAACAAGGACCGGACCCGCACCCAGTCCAGCCGAACCTGGCTGCAGCGGCAGTTGAACGATCCCTATGTCGCCGCCGCGCGCTCCAAGGGCTACCGCAGCCGCGCCGCCTTCAAGCTGGTGGAGCTGGATGAGAAATTCCATTTCCTGAAAAAGGGCGCCAAAATTCTGGATCTGGGGTCCGCGCCGGGCGGCTGGAGCCAGGTGGCCGCCGCGCGTGGCGCCACGGTGGTGGCGGCCGATGTGCTGGTGATGGAAGAGATTCCGAACGTCACATTCTTCCAGGCCGATCTGACCGATCCCGATGTGCCGGCCATGCTGAAACAGGCGCTGGATGGTCCGGCCGACATCGTACTGACCGACATGGCGGCGCCCACCACCGGCCACCGCGCCACCGACCATATCCGCACCATCGCCCTGGTGGAGATCGCGCTGGAAGTGGCCGAAGACACCTTGCGCCCCGGCGGCACCTTTGTCGGCAAGGTGTTCCAGGGCGGCTCCTCCAACGAACTGCTGGCGCGGCTGAAGAAGAGCTTCCGCGAGGTCAAGCACGTCAAGCCGCCGGCTTCGCGTGCGGAGTCGGTGGAGCTTTATGTTGTCGCTCTCGGCTTTAAAGCAAAAAGCGCCGGCGGGTGACCGCCGGCGCTTTCGCTACGATAGAAGAGAGTGTCGTTCTTACGGAACGTGCTTCAGGCTGATCGAGCCGATGCCGGCCGCCACGTTCAGGCCGGTCTGGCCCGATACGCTCAGCGGCTGCAGGGCGATGGACTTGTCCAGGCCGCCGATCAGCACGTTGGCGCCCAGGCCCACGCCGACAGTCGCCTGCGCGCTGGCGCCGGCATATTCGCCTTCCAGGGCGCCGGGACGAACATCAGAGGCCGGCGCGAACACCGCCCAGATCAGCTTCGACTTGTTGGTGTAGCCAATATCCACGCCCCACTTGTTGATGGAGCCGGCATAATGCTCGACCGTCGCCTTGGTCGGCTCATAGGAGCAGCGCACGTCCTTGGACGAACCGAAAATGAAACCCATGCCGCTGGCGACGTTGCAAGTCAGGGTGCCGACCTTCACGCCCGCGGGGGCGGCAGAGGCGGCGGAGGCAATGGCAAGGCTGGTGACCGCAACGGCCGCGCCGAGCATCAAACGAAATGACTTCATGGTTTAGCTCCTGGGGTAAAATAGGGGACTCGGCCTCATGGCCGGTCACAATCGCTACAACGCCGTGGAACATACATGGTTCCCGCCTAAAGCGGTAAATCCAGACTTTACAGGGATTTAAGCCGGCCGTTTGGGGGCCTCTTGCACCAAGGCCGGGGCGCTGATACAGCCTCGGCGCTCCAGAAGGAGCGCCCGTTTCATGACCAGCCCCACCATCCGCGAAGCCCTGACCTTCGACGATGTGTTGCTGGTGCCCGGCGCCTCTGAAGTTCTTCCCGGCCAGGTCGATACCCGCACCCGTCTTACCAAGACGGTCGAGCTGGGCATCCCGCTGATTTCCGCCGCCATGGACACCGTCACCGAAGCGGGCCTGGCCATCGCCATGGCCCAGGCCGGCGGCATGGGCGTGATCCACAAGAACCTGGGCATCGAGGAACAGGCCGAGCATGTCCGCCGTGTGAAGCGCTATGAAAGCGGCATGGTGGTCAATCCGGTGACCATCGGGCCGGGCGCCACCCTGGCCGACGCCCTGTCGCTGATGGAGCGGCATCATATCTCCGGCGTGCCGGTGGTCGAGAATGTCGATGCCAAGGGCGCCGGCAAGCTGGTGGGCATCCTCACCAACCGCGACGTGCGCTTTGCCGCCGATCCGCGCCAGAAGGTGTCGGAGCTGATGACCAGGGACACGCTGATCACGGTGCGCGAAGGCGTCAAGCCGGACGAGGCCAAGCGCCTGCTGCACCAGCACCGCATCGAGAAGATCATCGTGGTGGACGATGCCTATCGCTGCGTTGGCCTCATCACGGTCAAGGACATCGAGAAGGCGCAGAAATATCCCAACAGCTGCAAGGATGATCGCGGCCGCCTGCGCGTCGCTGCCGCCACCGGCGTGGGCGAGGACGGCTATGCCCGCGCCATGGGCCTGATCGAAGCGGAATGCGACGTCATCATGGTCGATACCGCACACGGCCATTCGCGCGGCGTGCTGGACGCAATCACCCGCATCAAGAAGGCCAGCAATTATGTCCAGGTGGCCGGCGGCAATGTCGCCACCGCCGAAGGCGCGCGCGCCCTGATCGATGCCGGCGCTGATGCCGTGAAGGTCGGCATTGGTCCGGGCTCGATCTGCACCACCCGCATCGTGGCCGGTGTGGGCGTGCCGCAGTTGACCGCCATCATGGATGCGGTGTCGGCGGCGCGCGATGCCGGCGTACCGGTGATTGGCGATGGCGGCATCAAATATTCCGGCGACCTGGCCAAGGCGCTGGCGGCCGGCGCATCGGTCGCGATGGTGGGCTCGCTGCTGGCGGGCACCGAGGAATCGCCGGGCGAAGTGTTCCTGTACCAGGGCCGTTCCTACAAGGGCTATCGCGGCATGGGCAGCGTGGGCGCCATGGCGCGCGGCAGCGCCGACCGCTATTTCCAGGCCGAAGTGCGCGACGCGCTGAAGCTGGTGCCCGAAGGCGTCGAAGGCCAGGTGGCCTACAAGGGCCCGGTGTCGAGCGTGGTGCACCAGATCATCGGCGGCCTGCGCGCCGCGATGGGTTACACCGGCTGCAAGACCATCGAGGAATTCCACAAGAAGGCGCAGTTCGTGCGCATCACCGGTGCGGGCCTGCGCGAGTCGCACGTGCACGATGTGACAGTGACCCGCGAGGCGCCGAATTATCATCCCGGCGGGCAGTAGCCTGACGCGCGGCATGTGGAAAACAGCCGCTCTCGCTCTGATCTTGTTGGCGTCCAGCGCACAAGCGCAGGTGCAGCCTGAATGGGCGCAGGTCGAAGCCGTGGAAGTGCGCGAGCGCCCCGGTCCTGCGGTCTGGCACCTGACGCGCGGCAATTCCGAGGTCTGGCTGCTGGGCCTGGCAGGCGCGTTGCCCAAGGACCTGGACTGGAACAAGCAGTATCTCTCTGAATTGCTGGACGGGGCGCGGGCCATCCTGATGCCGCCCAAGGCCGACATCGCCCTGACCGATATCGCCTGGTTCCTGATCCGCCACGGCGGCGAACTCAGCCTGCCGCGCGGCCAGAAACTGGAAGATGGCCTGCCGGAGGAACTGCGCGCCCGCTTCATCGCGGCGCGTGATCGCATCGACGGTGATGCCGACGATTACCGCACCGACATTCCCATCCGCGCCGCCATGCGGCTGCAACAGGATTTGCGCGAGAAGCAGGATTTCTCCTTCCGCGAACCGCGCGCCACCATCGAGAAGCTGGCGTATCGCAAGCGTATCAAGAACGACCCGGTGACCCGCTTCGAGGCGATGGATGCCATCCGCGAAGTGCTGACCTTGACGCCGCAGCAGCAGCGCGCCTGTCTGGCGCAAGCCGTGGAAGACGTGAACTGGGCATTGGTCCATGCGGACCGAAGCGCCCGGGCCTGGGCGGTGGGCGACATCAAGACCGTGAAGGCCAATTACAGCGAATGGCGGCTGGGCACCTGCATCATGGCGGCGGTGCAGAAGTTCAGCGATATCGATGGCCGCAACGTGTCGGAATATGTCTCCGCCATTGATGCGGCGCTGGACAAGCCGGGCAAGACCATCGTGGTGATCAACATGGGCCCGCTACTGCGCAAGAACGGCGTGCTGGAGCGGCTCACCGCCAAACACATCCAGATCGAAGCGCCGGCCGAGTAGCCGCGCTTCCGTCTCACCCTTCGACAGGCTCAGGGTGAGGAATGCGTATGGTCCTCATGCTGAGCCTGTCGAAGCATGAGGGGCTCATCGCTCCAGCTTCGCCGCCTGCAGCAGGGCGATGGTCTTCAGATCCACGATCTCGCCACTGGCGATCATCGCAAAGGCTTCGTCCAGGCTCATTTCCAGCACGATGATGTCCTCGCCTTCGTGTTCCTCGCCGCCGCCCGCGGGCCGAGGCGCGGTGGAATCGTAATCGGCCAGGAACATCGACACCCGTTCCTTCACAGCGCCGGGGCTGGCGAAACAGTAGCTGACAAGGCGCGGATTGGTGATGGTGACACCAGCCTCCTCCATCGACTCCTTGACGATGCAGTCCTCGGGCGTGTCGCCGTCAAGCTTGCCGGCGATGGCTTCCACCATCAGCTGGCGATAGCCCCATTCGAACATGGGCAAGCGGAACTGCTTGACCAGGATCACCCGGTCGCGCGCCTTGTCGATGGGCAGCACCGTGGCGGCGTTGCCGATGTCATAGGACTCGCGGGTCTGGGTCTGCCAGTTGCCGTCGCCGCGCAGAAAATCGAACGTCACCCGCCGCAGGACATAATAGTCGTCGGACAGGATTTTCGTTTCCTTTATCCGTACCCGGCCACTCACATCATCATCGCTCATGGCGAAAAGTTAGTCGTGGACATGCACCACCGCAAGCTTGTCGGTGTAGAACCGGTGCCAGCCGGGGGTGGCGTCCAACAGCTTCACCACCGGCGCATCGGCGGCAAAGATCGTCCAGCGCACATGGTAGAAGGCCAGGGTCGCGGCCAGCGCATCCTTGTCGGGCGCGGTGATGGCGGCGTAATTCTGCAGGAAGATGTCGCCATACAGGTCGGCGCGGCTGTCGATGAAGGGCTTGACGCCGTTCCAGATCAGATAGCCGCCGAAGCTGTAGTCATTCAGCACCGGCGTTTCACGCACAAAGCGCGGCACATGCGCCAACGCGGTGACCGGTGAGACGGGATCGTCGGTGCGGACCACAGACATAGCGAGCCGCGCCAGGATCAACGCGGCGAAGCCGGCGGCCGCCAATGCCGTCCACATAGGTTTTCCGCTTTCGCTTTTGGTGGGCCAGGCCTTGGCCAGCGACGGCGCCAGCAGGATCGGCGCCACCACGCCCAGCAGCATCTGGTGGCGGCCGTGGCTCAGCGCCAGCCACACCAGTCCCAGCAGGATCAGCAGTCGGATGGCCGGGACTTTCAGTTTGCCGCTGCCCAGCACGAACAGGGTAGCGAGAAGGGCGATGGCAAAGGGCGAAACCTGGCTGAAGTCGCTGGGCTGCCATTCGCCGATATGGCCAAGCCCCTGCATGGCGGACAGCTTGAAAGGAAACAGCAGGCCCGCAACACCGAACGGTGTCGCCAGGCAGGCGATGGTCGCGCCCAGCAGGAATATCGCCCAGCCCAGCGCCGCCTTGCGGCCTTCGATGACGGCTTCCACCGCCAAGGCACCGGCCAGCGCCAGTCCAAAGGCGAAGCTGCCATGCAGGTTCGCCCAAAGCGGCATCACCGCGATCAGCCAGCAGGACGGCGCCTTGTTCTTCTCCCGCGCACCGGCGAGGCCTGCCGTCCAGATCGCCAGCAGCGGCAGCGACAGCATGTGCGGCCGCGCCAGCAGGCTTCCGGTGACACAGGCCAGGCCCAGCACCACCGCCAGCAAGGCCGGCGTGAAGTCCACGCGCTTGCGCACGAAATACGCCGTCACGCCCGCGGTTACGGCGGCGGCGGCGGCGAACAGGATATGGATGCCGGCCCAGCCGGCGCGCCATCCCAGCGCCATGAAGATTTCAGCCAGCCATTCCTGGGTGTGCCAGGGCGCGCCCGCCGCGGTATAGGAGAAAAGATCGGCGCGCAGCACCGCGCTATGCGCGATCATCCATTCGCCGGCGCGGATGTGCCAATAGGTATCGCCATCATTCAGCAGGCCCGGCGACAGGGCTGCCAGCGCGAAAGCCGCCAGGGCGGCACAAAGGGCAAAGTTCAGGGCAGGGCTGCGCAACATCGGGAAATTGGCTTTCGGATCGGCCAACACTCTATAAGAGCAATCCTCAACGGCCCCTTTCCGGCCTAACGCCTTGGTTCATCACTTAAAATGACTCCCGCCGCCCGCCTGCAGATGGCCATCGATATCCTGGAAGGGCTGGAGAAGACCACCCAGCCCACCGACCGCTTTCTCAAAAGCTGGTTTCGCATCCGGCGTTTTGCCGGTTCCAAGGACCGCCGCGCCATCGCCGAGCAGGTCTTTGCCGCCCAGCGCCGCCGCGCCCAGCTTTCGCACCGCATGGGCAGCGATACGCCCCGCGCGCGCATCATCGCGGCGCGGCTGGAAAGCGCCGAGGACATCGCGGCGCTGTTTTCGGGCGGCTATGGTCCCGCCCCGCTCAGCGATGCCGAGCAAGCCGCCATCGCCGCCACACCCGCGCCCGCTCCGGACTGGGTGACGGGCGAATATCCGCTGTGGCTGGAAGGCGAACTCAAGCGCGCCTTTGGCGATGATCTGCCAAACGAGATGGCCGCCTTCATCGATCGCGCGCCTACCGACATCCGGGTCAACACCTTGAAGGCATCGCGCGAAGAGGTCTTGGCCACTCTGGGCGTTGCTTGTGCGCCGACGCCTTTCGCGCCGCACGGCATCCGCATCGGCGGCGATGCCACCCAGCTTTCCAAATCGCCGCTATTTGAATCCGGCGCTTTCGAATTCCAGGACGAGGCGGCGCAGATCGCATCGGTTCTCTGTGGCGCGCAGCCGGGCATGCGCGTGCTGGACCTGGCGGCGGGCGCCGGCGGCAAGAGCCTGGCGCTGGCCGCCGCCATGCACAACCAGGGCGAGATCATCGCCAGTGACGTGCGCGGCGAGGCGTTGTTCGAACTGGAAAAGCGCAGCGCGCGCGCCGGCGTCACGATCATCAAGACCCTGCCACTGGATCACGGCCAGCCGTCGGGCGACTTCGACCTGGTGCTGGTGGATGCGCCCTGCAGCGGAACCGGCACCTGGCGGCGCCAGCCGGAACTGCGCTGGCGGATGACCCCCGGCTGGCTGGCGGCGCTGACGGAAACCCAGGACAAGTTGCTGAACCAGGCCGCGCCGCTGGTGCGCCCGGGCGGCCGGCTGGTCTATGCCACCTGTTCGGTCCTGCCGACCGAGAACCAGGACCGGGTGGAGGCATTCTTGGCCCGCCACCCCGGTTTCACCCCCATCCATCTGGCTCAGGCGTGGGGTTCCAGCCCGCCGCCCGGCCTGGGCCCCGATTTCCGGGCAAGTCCGGCCAAAACCGGCACAGATGGCTTTTACTGTGCAGGGCTCCGCCGCGAATGACGCATGGTTACACACGGCCAAAATGCCTTATGGTCCGGCTCATGACCCCCCGCGCGATTCCACTCTTGGCCGCCTTTGTCGTGGCCACCAGTTCCGCTTTTGCAGCGCCCAAGCCGGCAAAACCTGCCAAGGTTGAAGCCCCGCTCACGGTGGAATCCCTGCTGACCCAGGCCCGCTCCGCCAGCACCAAGGGCGATACCGAGCTGGCCGTCCGCCTGGCGCAGTCTGCCATCGTTGCCGATCCGGCGCGTCCCACCTCTTACGTGGCGTTGGGCGACATCTATGCCGAAGCCGGCCAGCCCGAATTCGCCCGCAACTTCTATGACGCCGCGCTGGGCATCGACCCGGCGCAGCCCGCGGCGCTGAAAGCCATCGCCGCGCTGGGCAAGACCCACCCCTCCACCACGGCGAACGCAGCCCAATGAGCGTTCTGGTTCTGGATTTCGGCAGCCAGGTCACCCAGCTGATCGCCCGGCGCGTGCGCGAGGCCGGTGTCTATTGCGAGATCGTGCCCTTCAACAAGGCCGAGGAAGCGCTGGCGAAAAAGCCCAAGGCCATCATCCTCTCCGGCGGTCCGCGTTCGGTCTATGAAGACAACAGCCCGCGCGCGCCGCAAAGCGTGTTCGAGGCCGGCGTGCCGGTGCTGGGCATCTGCTATGGCGAGATGACCATGTCCGTCCAGTTGGGCGGCAAGGTCGAAGGCGGCCACAACCAGGAATTCGGCCGCGCCGACATCCATGTAAAATCCCAGTCGCCGCTGCTGGAAGGCTTGGCCGAAAGCGGCAGCGAGCCGGTGTGGATGAGCCATGGCGACAAGATCACCGCCATTCCGCCGGGCTTCAGCGCGATCGCGACCAGCGAGTCATCGCCCTATGCCGTGATCGCCGACGAGAAGCGCCGCTTCTATGGCGTGCAGTTTCACCCCGAAGTGGTGCACACCCCGCGCGGCGCGACCCTGCTGTCCAATTTCGTGCGGACCATCGCCGGCATCGAGCCGGAATGGAACATGCACGCCTTCCGCGCCGCGATGGTGGAGAAGATCAGGAAGCAAGTCGGCAAGGCCAAGGTGATCTGCGGCCTGTCGGGCGGCGTGGATTCGTCCGTCGCCGCCGTGCTGATCCATGAAGCCATCGGCGAACAGCTGACCTGCATCTTTGTCGATACCGGCATGATGCGGTCCGGTGAAAGCGAAGAGGTCGTCTCGCTGTTCCGCAATCACTACAACATCCCGCTGATCCATGCCGATGCCCGCGAGATGTTCCTGGGGCGGCTGAAGGGCATCAGCGATCCCGAACAGAAGCGCAAGATCATCGGCGCGGCCTTCATCGACGTGTTCGACAAGGAAAGCCACAAGGTCGGCGGCGCGGAATTTTTGGCGCAAGGCACACTCTATCCCGACGTGATCGAAAGCGTTTCGGCCACCGGCGGGCCGTCGGTCACCATCAAGAGCCATCACAATGTCGGCGGGCTTCCCGACTTCATGAAGCTGAAGCTGGTGGAGCCGCTGCGCGACCTGTTCAAGGACGAAGTGCGCGCCCTGGGCCGTGAACTGGGCCTGCCGCCGGCTTTCGTCGGCCGCCACCCGTTCCCCGGCCCCGGCCTGGCCATCCGCATTCCCGGCGACATCACCGAGGAGAAGCTGGATATCCTGCGCAAGGCCGACGTCATTTATCTGGACGAAATCCGCAAGGCCGGCTTGTACGACGAGATCTGGCAGGCCTTTGCCGTGCTGCTCCCGGTCAAGACCGTCGGCGTGATGGGCGATGCGCGCACTTACGATCATGTCTGCGCCTTGCGCGCCGTCACCAGCAGCGATGGCATGACGGCCGACTATTATCCCTTCGAACACAGCTTCCTGGCCCGCACCGCCACCCGCATTGTCAACGAAGTGCGCGGCATCAATCGGGTGGTCTACGACATCACTTCTAAACCGCCGGGAACGATAGAGTGGGAGTGATTGGCGACCGTAAACGCTGCACCCGCTTTTTCCGCACCACATGATCCGCCTCGACAACATCTCCAAGCAGAACGGCCACCAGCTCCTGTTCATTGACGCCGCGATGGGCGTCCTGAAGGGCGAGAAGGTGGGTTTGGTCGGGCCCAACGGCGCCGGCAAGTCCACGCTGTTCCGGATGATTGCGGGCCAGGACCGGCCGGACGACGGCCAGGTGACGATCGATCCCGGCATGACCATCGGTTATTTCAGCCAGGATGTCGGCGAAATGTCGGGCCAGAGCGCCGTGATGGCGGTGATGGATGGCGTGGGACCGGCCAGTGCGCTGGCGGCTGAAATGGCGCAGCTGGAAGCGGCGATGGTCGATCCAGACCAGGCCGGCAACATGGATGCGCTGGTGACGCGCTACGGCGAAGTCCAGGGCCGCTTCGAGGAACTGGATGGCTATGCGCTGGATGCGCGGGCGCGCGAGGTTCTGGCCGGATTGAGTTTCAGCCAGGAACGGATGGACGCAGATGTCGGCCTGCTCTCCGGCGGCTGGAAGATGCGCGTGGCGCTGGCCCGGATCCTGGTGATGCGGCCCGACGGCATGTTGCTGGACGAGCCCAGCAACCATCTGGACCTCGAGAGCCTGATCTGGCTGGAGGATTTCCTCAAGAATTACGATGGCGCGCTGCTGATGACCTCGCACGACCGCGAGTTCATGAACCGCATCATCGGCAAGGTGGTGGAGATCGACGGCGGCTCGCTCACGACCTATTCGGGCAATTACGACTTCTACGAGCAGCAGCGGGCGCTGAGCGAAAAGCAGCGCCAGGCGCAATTCGAGCGTCAGCAGGCCATGCTGGCCAAGGAGATCAAGTTCATCGAGCGGTTCAAGGCGCGCGCCTCGCACGCGGCCCAGGTCCAGAGCCGCGTCAAGAAGCTGGACAAGATCGAACGGGTGGAAATGCCCCGGCGCCGCGAAAGCGTCCGGTTTGAATTCCGCAGTCCCCCGCGTTCCGGCGATGACGTGGCGGGCTTCAAGAATGTTCACAAGGCCTATGGCAGCCAGTCGATCTATGCGGGACTGGATTTCATGGTCCGCCGCAAGGAACGCTGGTGCGTGCTGGGCGCCAACGGCGCGGGCAAATCCACCCTGCTGAAGCTGGTGGCGGGTGGGACGGAGCCGGACCAGGGCAGCGTCAATCTCGGCAGCAGCGTGAAGATGGGCTACTTCGCCCAGCACTCCATGGACCTGTTGGACGGCGAGGACACGGTGTTCGAGTCGCTGGACAAATCCTTTCCGCAGGCCGGGCAGGGCGCGCTGCGTTCCCTCGCCGGGTGCTTCGGCTTTTCGGGCGACGATATCGAAAAGACCTGCCGCGTTTTGTCCGGCGGCGAGAAGGCGCGCCTGGTCATGGCCAAGATGCTGTTCGATCCGCCGAACTTCCTGGTGCTGGACGAACCCACCAACCATCTCGACATGGCGACCAAGGAGATGCTGATCGCATCCCTGGCGGAATTCGAAGGCACCATGCTGTTTGTTTCGCATGACCGCCATTTCCTGGCGGCACTGTCGAACCGCGTGCTGGAAGTGACGCCCGAAGGTGTTCACCAATATGCCGGCGGCTACACCGAATATGTGGCCCGCACCGGCCACGAAGCGCCTGGCCTTCATCCGGGGCATTTGTAAAAAATCTGCAGACCGTTTTCGGCCTTTGGTCGGCCAGGTCTGGACGGCCCGGCTGTTTTCGGTTCGACTGGGCGCATGTCCGAAAAACGAAGCGGCATCTCGCGCGCCTCGATGGCGATTGCCGCCATCTCGACGGTGGTCGAGTGGTATGACTTCACGCTCTATCTGTATTTTGCCACCATCCTGTCGCGCGTGTTCTTCGGTGGCGGGACCGCGTCGCTGCTGGTGACGTTGGCGGGGTTCGCGGTCGCCTACCTGCTGCGGCCGCTGGGCGCCATAGTGTTCGGCCATATCGGCGACCGCTTCGGCCGGCGGGTGATGATGCTGGCCTCGATGGCGGTGATGACCGTAGCGATGCTGGCCACCGCCTTGCTGCCGACTTATGCCGCCATCGGTCCAGCGGCAGGATGGCTGCTGCTTTTCCTGCGCTGCGTGATCAGCTTTTCGGTGGGCGGCGAATATACCGGGGTGGTGGCGTACCTGCTGGAGGGCGCGGTGCCCCATCGGCGCGGGCTGATCACATCCTCCGCCTCCGCCGCCAGCGAGGTCGGCGGACTTTTGGCGGTGGGCGTTTGCGCCGCGACGGTGCATGCCCTCAGCCCCGCCATGCTGGACGCCTGGGGCTGGCGCATTCCTTTCCTGTTCGGGACCGTGCTGGCCGTCAGCGTGTGGATCGCCCGCTCGGCCATGGAGGAGTCTCCGGATTTCGAGCGCCAGCGCGCCGCCGGCACCGCACCGGAAAAACCGCTGCGTTACACGCTCAAGCATCATCGCAAGGGCATCGCGCGCGCCTTCGCCATCTCGGCGCTGGGCTCGATTACCTATTATGTCGGCATCACCTATGTCCCGGCCTTTCTCACTTCCGCGGGCGCGCGGACGGAAAATGCCGCGCTCGGCCTTTCCACACTGGCGGCTGTGGCGGTGATCCTGGTGACGCCTTTGGTGGGCGCCTTGTCCGACCGCGTTGGGCGCAAGCCCGTTCTGATCGGCGTTGCCCTGCTCAGCGCCATCTTGCCCATCACCCTGTTCTGGCTGATGGCCAGCGGCTCGACGGCGCGCGCGCTGCTGGGCGCTGTCGTCCTGGCCGCGGTCGCGGGCGCGGTCAGCGCGGTGGGCGCGGTCGCCACCGCGGAGCAGTTTCCCGGCGAAGGCCGGCTCAGCGGGCTGGCGCTGGGCGCCACCGGCGCCACGGCGATCTTCGGTGGCGTGGCGCCCTGGGCGGCGCAACTGCTGGTGGAGCGCACCGGCCTGGCCATCATGCCCGGCGTGATGATCGCAGTGGTGGGACTGTGCGTGCTTCCGGTATTGTGGACCATGCGGGAGACTCATCACCCATGACGGCCAAGCCTGTCTGGCCTTACGCGCTCGGCGCGGCCCTTCTGGTCGGCTTCCAGGTCGCGGGGCTGCACCATCTCGGCCAGCCCTTCATCGCCGTCAGCGGGCGCATCCTGTTTTGGGTGGGCAATCCCTTCAGTGCCGACACCTCCCAGCACCTCACCGACTGGTACAGCTTTTCCCACATCATTCACGGCTTCATCTTCTTCTGGCTGCTGAAATGGCTGGCGCCGCGCCTGCCATTGCCCGCGCGCCTGCTGATCGCCATGGGCATCGAAATCGCCTGGGAGATCACCGAGAATTCCCCCGCCGTGATCCAGCACTACCGCCAGCAGGCCATCGCCGCCGGCTATGTCGGCGACAGCATTCTCAATTCGGTGTCCGACACGGTGATGATGTCCAGCGGCTTTGTCTTTGCCTCGCGGGTGCGGGCCCGCACCGTGATCGTGCTGGCGTTGGCGCTGGAAATCTTCACCGCCTGCATGATCCGGGACAATCTGACCCTGAACGTGCTCGGTCTTTTGGCGCCACCGATCCCGGGCATCCATGACTGGCAGGCCGGCGCACGGCGCGGGTCGCACTGATGTGCGGAAAGTTCACCACAAGGGCGGATTGGAGTGAGATCGTGGACTTGGCGCAGGCGCAGCCCGCCAATCCGGGCGATGAAGACAGCATCCAGACCTTCCGGGTGATCAACAACCTTCGGGTCATCACTTGGGATTCCGTTCTGGGCATGCGCCGGATCGGCGTGATGCGCTGGGGCTTCCCCCACCCCAAGGACTTCCGCCGCCCGCAGCCGATCCATGCCCGCGCTGAAACTGTCGATACCGTGCCTGCCTTCGCAGCTGCCTTCCGGGACGGACAACGGGGCATCGTGCTGGTCAATTCCTTCAACGAGGCGCCCGACGGCGCGCAGCACGTCATCACACCAGGACAAGCCATTGGCATCGCCTTTGTGTGGCGCCGCTTTGAGATTGCCGGGCAGCCCGATCTCTTTGCCTGCGTGATGGTCACCGTGCCCGCCAATACCTTACTCGCCGGCCTTCCGACCGACCGTATGCCGGCGGCGCTGGCGCCGCAGGATTGGGAACCCTGGCTGGCGGGATCGCCCCAGGCCGCCAAGACATGCTTGACAACGGTGGACGACGCGCGCTGGACCATGACGCCGGAACAGCGCAAATCCGCCAGGCGCGCCAAGCCAACCGTGTCCGATCCCGGCGGGCTGTTCTGAGCCGGTTGACTCGCTTTGGGAGTCCTTCTTTGCTCCCGGCATGAACCTCTGGTCCCTTCCGGCACGCGTACCGGTCAAGCTGTTCTTCGCCATCCGTCCCGATGATGCGGCCGGCGCGGAGATCGAAAGCCTGGCAGGGCGGCTGAAGCGCGCCCATCGCCTGACAGGACGCCCGATCGATCGCGCCCGGCTGCACAACACCCTGGCGGAGGTGCATGACACCGGGACTCTCACCGAGAATATCGCGCGCGCCAAGGCGATCGGTGACCGGCTTTGGCAGCGCAGCTTTTCGGTGTGCTTCGACTGGACCGCCAGCTTTCAACATAAGGACAACCGCCATCCTTTTGTGTTGCGCGGCGAAGGCTCGCCACTGCGTGATTTCCGCGCCACCCTGCGGGACGAGATGTTGCGGGAAGGGTTTGCGGTGGAACGCGGATTCACGCCGCATGTCACATTGCTTTGGGCGGACCGCCGCGTGGACGAGGATTATCCGGTCGCACCCATCGCCTGGACTGTGCGGCACTTCGTGCTGACCGCCAGCCTCCAGGGTTACAGCCATCATATCGAGGTCGCTCGTTGGCCTCTGCAGGAGTCCGCATGAGCATCGACAGCGAAATCACCGTTATCCGCGAAACCCACAAGGGCAAGTATCAGGTGGAAGCACAGGTGGGCGGCGCTTCCTTCCTGATCGACGAGCCGGTCGCGGCGGGCGGCCTGGGCTCAGGCCCCAATCCCTACAATCTTCTCAGCGCCGCGCTGGGCGCCTGCACCACCATGACTATCCGCCTCTATGCCGAGCGCAAGGGCTGGCCGCTGACCGACGTGCGCACGGCGGTACGCCACAGCCGCGCCGGGCTGCAGGCTAAAGACACGTTCGAACTCGATATCGCGCTGGACGGTGCGCTGGACGACACCCAGCGGGCGCGGTTGATGGAGATCGCCGAACATTGCCCGGTGCACCTGACCCTGGCGCGGGGTTCGGAGGTGCGGGCCGCCCTATTGCCGGGGGCTGCGCCGCCCGAACGGCCGCAGGACGGGGGCGGCCACATCGCCTGCATGGTGGAAGCCTGCGCCGACTAGGTCACTTGGCCCAGGTTCACTTGGTCAGCGCGCTGGTGGCCAGGTAGGTGACATGGCTGCGGTAGCGCGCGGCATCCCAGCCCAGGCCCGGCACCAGCTCGGCCCAGACGGCCAGCGAGGTCAGGGTGAACAGCAGGTCGGCCGCGGCCGCCGGCGACAGATGCGGGCTCAGCGCCCCTTCCTCCCGGAAACGCTCAGCCAGTTTGCGGCAGGCGACCATCCGGCTGGCATCGCCGGGGTTCTCTCCCAGCCTGCGGGCCAGCGGCCAGGCCTTGGGATGTTCCTCGGCCAGCAACCCCACCAGGGCGGTAAGGGTGGCGCGGGCGCTGGGGGCCTCCGCCGGGGAACGGGCCGCTGTCGCCGCCAGATGCTCGGACAGGGCGGCCAGCAGGGCGGCACGGTTGGGGAAGTGCAGATAGACGGCCTGGCGGGAAAGACCGGCCTTGGCGGCGACTTCCCCCATGGTGCAGTCGGTCCTGGCATCGGCCGCACAGGCCAGCGCGGCCGCCAGAATTCTGGTGCGGGTATCGGTCGGACTTGACACTATGTAAAGTACGCTTGGGTCATGACTTTACACTATGTAAAGTTCACGGAAAAAGCAAGGAATCAGCGACGTCCGGGACGCCGAGGCGTACCGTCGCGCTGGGTGGACTCAAAAACAAAGGGACGGGGCAATGACACGCAAACTTGCTGCAGAATTCATCGGAACGGCCTGGCTGGTGCTGGGGGGATGCGGATCGGCCGTGCTGGCCGCCGCCTATCCCGAACTCGGAATCGGGTTTGCCGGCGTGTCGCTGGCTTTCGGCCTGACGGTCCTGACCATGGCCTTCGCCATCGGCCATATCTCGGGCTGCCATCTCAATCCCGCTGTCTCGATGGGCCTGTGGGCGGGCGGGCGCTTCCCGGCCAAAGACCTTCCGGGCTACATCGCCGCGCAGGTCGCGGGCGGGCTGGTGGGGGCGGGGGTGCTGTATCTGATCGCATCCGGCCATGCCGGTTTCGACGTCCATGCCGGCTTTGCCAACAATGGCTATGGCGAGCATTCGCCGGGCGGCTACGGCCTGACCGCGGCCCTGACCTGCGAAGTGGTAATGACCTTCGCCTTCCTGTTTGTGATCCTGGGGTCCACCCATGGCCGGGCGCCGCAAGGCTTCGCCCCCATCGCCATCGGCCTGTGCCTGACCCTGATCCACCTGATCTCGATCCCGGTGACCAACACCTCGGTCAATCCGGCGCGGTCCACTGCTCCCGCCCTGTTCGCGGGCGGCTGGGCGATCGATCAGCTTTGGCTGTTCTGGGTGGCGCCCATCGCGGGGGCGGTGATTGCCGGCTTTGTCTATCGCTGGCTGTCGCCCGACGAACCGGCGGCGGTGAATGTTTCGGGCCGCTGATCACGCCGCATCGTGGAAGATGATCCCTAGCGTGTGGCGTTGGCCGGTGAGCAGCCGGCTGACGCCATGGCGCATCTTGGCCTGGTAATCGCCCCGGCTGCCTTTGACCGGCCGGCTGTTCACGGCGAACACCACCCCATCACCCTTGGCCAGCGGCACCACCATGGCGCGAGACTGCTGCCGGGGGCGCTGTTCGGTCAGCACAAATTCTCCGCCGGTGAAGTCGGCGCCGGGCTGGGCCAGCAGCACCGCCACCTGCAGGGGAAAGACCTCGGCACCGTAAAGGTCCTGGTGCAGGCAGTTATAGTCGCCCGCGCCATAGCGCAGCAGCAGCGGGGTGGGCCGCGCCTGGCCGCACCCATGGCAGCGGGCCAGATAGTCCGCATGGGCTTCCGGGAAGCGCTCCGGCTTGCCCAGCCGCGCCTGCCAGCCATTGGCGATGGCCGCGAGGTGGGGGTAGAGGCCCGTGCGCAGCTTTTCGACCGCGCCGGGCAGGGGATAGGCGAAGTAGCGATACTCACCCTTTCCAAATCCGTGCCGGGCCATCACCACCCGGCTGCGGAAGAGGCCGTCTTGGTCATACATCCGGGCCAGCGCATCGCAGCCGCTGGCGCTGACCAGCCCCGGCAGGATCGCCCAGCCCTGCTCGTCCAATTCGGCGCCGATGCGCGTCCAGTCCTGTTTCATGAGGTAATGTTAGCGGCTTTGCGCTGCCCCGCGCCTCCCATATCCTGCGTTTGAATATGAGGCACCCTATGGCGACGATTTACGGCATCAAAAACTGCGACACGATGAAAAAGGCCCGCACATGGCTGGAAGCGCACAAGGTCAAGGCCGACTTCCATGACTACAAGGCTTCGGGGATCGACAAGGCGACCCTGGAAGGTTGGGCAAAGAAAGTCGGCTGGGAAGTTTTGCTCAACCGCGCCGGCACGACGTTCAGGAAACTGCCCGATGCCGACAAGGAAGGACTGACGGAAAAGAAGGCCATCGCCCTGATGCTGGCCCAGCCCTCGATGATCAAGCGCCCGGTGCTGGACGCCAAGGGCAAGCTCACCGTCGGCTTCAAGCCGGATGATTACAAGAAACTGTTCGCCTAAGCGGAATAGTGCAGGAACACTTTGCCGTTCCCGAACGTGCGGCTGTTCTCCAGTTTCAGCGTCGGCTGGCCGGGGACGCCTTCGAACAGGGTACGCCCGCCGCCCAATATCACCGGACAGACCAAGAGCTGATAATCGTCGATCAATCCCGCCGCGGTCAGCTGCCTGACGATGCTGCCGCTGCCCAGGATGGTCATGTCCACTTTGCTTTGCTGTTTCAGCCGCGCGATTTCCTGCGCCGGATCGCCGTTCAACACCGTGGTGCCCGCCCAGTCGGCTTTTTTCATGCTGCGCGAGAAAACATATTTCGGCGCCGCGTTCATGCCCTTGGCCACTTCGGGCATGGCCTGCGCGGCCATCGGGGTGGGCCAGAAGGCCGCCATCATGTCATAGGTGACGCGGCCGAAGATCAGCGCATTGGCACCTTTGGCATTGCCGGCCACGAAGTCCTGGAACTCCTTGTTGTCGCCGCCGGCATGAGCCCAGCTCATGTCGTTGCTGCTGTCGGTGAAATAGCCGTCCAGCGAAACGCTGTTGAACATGTTCAATCTGGTCATGGCGGGCTCCTTTAGAGTGTCTTGGCCAGCGCTTCCAGCTGGTCGGCGCAGATGCCCCATCCCTGATGAAAGCCCATCGCTTCATGCTTTTTCTTGTCTTCCTCGCTCCAGTGGCGGGCGGTGGCGGTGTAGCGGGTCTTGTCGCCTTCCGGTTCGAAGGTGACGGTGGCCACCATGAAGGGCGCGCCGTCCTTGGGCGACCAGTCGCCGGTGAAGGCGTCGGTGAAAACGATCTTCCGGTTCGGCACCACTTCCAGATACTGGCCGGGGCAGGGGATGTCCTGGCCGTCCGGGCTGCGCATCGTCACATTGCTGGCGCCGCCCGGGCGCACATCGGTTTCCACCACCGGCGTGGTGTAGGGCTTGGGCGCGAACCACTGCTTGATCAGCTCGGGCGTGGTCCAGCAGCGGAACAGCTTCTCGGCCGGCGCGTCCAGAAGGCGGGTCAGGACCAGTTCGTGCTTGCTCATATCGTCCTCCGATTTCGTCAGGGTCCGACCCAAGGACGGCCAAAGCAAGGCCGGTCCGACAGGAACCCTGGCGATTTATTTTTATGAAGCTTTGTCGGGCCGGGGCATACTCGCCCGTCCTCTAGGAAGATCGAAGGAACCGCCATGCTTTACACCCTGCTTTGCTACAACAAGGAAGATGTCGTCTGGTCCTGGAGCAAGGAAGAAGATGCCGCCGTGATGGCCAGTCTTTCCGTGGTCCATGAAAAGCTGGTGAAGGAAGGCAAGCTGGGGCCGTCACTGCGCCTGCTGCCCACCACCGCCGCCACCACCTTGCGCGGACCGGGACTGGTCATCGACGGCCCGTTTGCCGAGACCAAGGAACAACTGCTGGGCTTCTATGTCATCGATGTGGAAAACCTGGATGCGGCGCTGGATGTGGCCAAGCAGCTTTCCGCCGCCAATCCCACCAGCGTCTATGAGATCCGTCCCATCGCCCTGTATGTGCCCGAAGCGCGGCCCAACGCGCCCAAGGAAATGGTGAAGGCCTATTGATATGGACATGGCGTGGATCCATGGCGCACTGACCGCCGCCCGGCCGCAGGCCGTGGGCGCTCTGCTGCGCTATTTCCGCGACATGGACCGCGCCGAGGAAGCTTTCCAGGACGCCTGTCTGCGCGCGCTGAAAAGCTGGCCCGAAAAAGGGCCGCCGCGCGATCCCACCGCCTGGCTGATCCTGGTGGGCCGCAACGCCGCGCTGGACGGGGTGCGCAAGCAGAGCCGCACCACTCAACTGCCGCCCGACGAGGAAATCTCCGATACCGGCGATGCGGAAAGCGAACTGGCCGAACGGTTGGATGGCTCGCATTACCGCGACGATGTACTTCGGCTGCTGTTCATCTGCTGTCATCCTGATTTGCCGGCCACCCAGCAGATCGCACTGGCCCTGCGCATTGTGTCGGGGCTGACGGTGGCGCAGATCGCCCGCGCCTTCCTGGTCAGCGATGCGGCGATGGAGCAGCGCATCACCCGCGCCAAGGCGCGCATCGCCAAGGCCGATGTGCCGTTCGAGGCGCCCGGTCCCGCCGAGCGGGCCGAACGCGTCGCCGCGGTGGCGGCAATGATCTATCTGCTGTTCAACGAAGGGTATTCGGCCGGTAAGGATCCGGATCGCGCGCCCTTGTGCGACGAGGCCATTCGCCTGGCGCGGCTGCTGCTGCGCCTGTTCCAGACCGAGCCGGAGATCATGGGGCTGACGGCACTGATGCTGCTGCAACAGGCGCGGCTGGCGGCCCGCTTCGATGCGGACGGCGAAGCCATCCTGCTGGACGATCAGGACCGCAGCCTGTGGGACGACAAGCTGATCAGCGAGGGGCTGGCCTTGGTGGACAAGGCGATGCGCCACAACCGGCCCGGGCCGTATCAGGTGCAGGCCGCCATCGCCGCCACCCATAGCCGCGCGGCGACCGCTGCCGACACCGACTGGGCAGGGATCGACGGGCTCTATCTTGCGCTGGAGCAGATGCAGCCCTCGCCGGTGATCACGTTGAACCGCGCCGTGGCGGTGGCCAAGTTGCACGGCCCGGCAGCGGGTCTGGAGATGATCGAACCGCTGGAAGGAGCACTGGGCGGATATTTTCCGTATTTCGGCGCGCGCGGCGCCTTCCTGTTGCAACTGAGACGCACCAAAGAGGCCAAGAGTGCCTTCGACCGGGCGATTTCCCTGGCGGGCAGCGCTGGCGAAGCCGCCCATATCCGCCGCCACCTGGACCGGCTGATGGCGCAGGCAGAAAAAGTTTGAACCAATGTCGGCTGGCGGGCTGCCGGACCGTCCTTCGGCCATAACCCAAGGAGATTGCCATGGCAGAACAGCAAGGAACCCCGCCCGCCGCCGTCAAGGGCGGCATCGTCGCCTATCTGATGGTGGAAGGCGCCCAGAAAGCGGCCGAGCTTTACAAAAAAGCGTTCGGCGCCGAGGTGGTGCACGTCAATCCGCCGGACGAGAAGGGTCGCACCATGCATGTGCATGTTTACATCAATGGCGCGTCGCTGATGCTCAGCGATCCTTTTCCCGAACACAATTGCCCCTATGTCCCGGCGGCGGGCTTCAGCCTGATGTTGCCGGTGCAGGACGTGGATGCGGTCTGGAAGAAGGCGGTGGATGGCGGCCTGACCGGCAACATGGAACCGCAGGACATGTTCTGGGGCGATCGTTACGCTCAGGCGAAGGATTCTTTTGGTATTCAGTGGGCATTCGTCGGCCCGAAGAAGTCTTGATGAAACGGAATGCTCATGCGTTGATAGACGCATGAGCATTTTTGTTGGTATCGGCGGTTGGGTTTATCCGGACTGGAGAGACAACTTCTACCCGAAGGGCCTCTCGCAGAAACGCGAGCTGGAATATGCCAGCAGCAAGCTGACCGGAATCGAGGTCAACGGCACCTATTACGGTTCGCAGAAGCCGGCATCTTTTCGCAAATGGTATGACGAGACGCCGGACGGATTTGTCTTCACCCTCAAAGGGCCACGCTTTGCCACCAACCGCCGGGTGCTGGTGGAGGCGGGCGAGTCCATCACCCGCTTCTTCGACAGCGGCGTCACCGAACTGAAGGACAAGCTGGGGCCGGTGAATTGGCAGTTCATGGCCACCAAGAAGTTCGACCCGGCCGACTTCGAGGCTTTCCTGAAACTGTTGCCGAAGAAGGTGGATGGCCGCGTTATCCGCCATGCGGTGGAAGTGCGCCATGACAGTTTCAAGGACAAGGCGTTTGTGGAGCTGTGTCGCAAGCACGGTATCGCCATCGTGTTCGGCGCCGACAGCGAATTTCCCCTGATCGGCGATGTGACGGCGGACTTCGTCTATGCCCGCATCATGGGCACGCAGGCAAAAGAGAAGCTCGGCTATCCGTCCGCTATGCTGAAAAAATGGGCGCAGCGCGCCCATGATTGGGAAAAAGGCGCGTCTCCCAAGAAAGATCTGCTGATCGCGCCGGCCGCGCCCAAAAAGAAGCGCGATGTCTTCCTGTTCGTGATCTCCGGCGCCAAGGAACGCAATCCCGCCGCCGCCCAGGCCATCATCGCCGCGCTCTAGGCGCAATGCCTTCATGCGGCGGCGCCGGTTGTGCCGGTGCCGCACTGTGGCAGCATGACGGGGGATTTTTGGGGATCGTGCTATGAAACTGATCGGGATGCTGGACTCGCCTTATGTGCGCCGGGTGGCGGTGTCGCTGAAGGTATTGGGCCTGCCGTTCGAACTGGACCAGCTTTCGGTGTTCCGCAATTTCGAGCAATTCTCCGCCATCAATCCGGTGGTCAAGGCGCCGACATTGGTGACCGATGACGGCGTGGTGCTGATGGAATCCAGCCTGATCCTGCAACACATCGCGGAAATCGCGCCGCGCAGCCTGATGCCCAAGGGTGCCGCCCATGCCATCGCGCTACGCCAGGTCGGGTTGGCGCTGGCGGCCTGCGAGAAAAGCGTTTCCATCGTGTACGAACTCAACACGCGGCCGGCCGAGAAGCAGCACCAGCCCTGGCTGGACCGGGTGGCGGGCCAGCTTCGTCACGCCTATGCCGCGCTGGAAGCGGAAATCCCGAATGACTGGTTCGGCGGCGAAGACTTGATGCAGCCGCAGATCACCACCGCGGTGGCCTGGCGCTTCACCCAGCACACTTCGCCCGGCCGCCTCGCGGCGGCGGATTTTCCCAAACTGGGGGCGCTGTCGGCCCGGGCGGAATCACTGCCGGCCTTCCGCGAAACCAACTTCACCGAAGCGGTGTTCGGCCCAGCCAAATAACGCGTGCCAGGGCGCCGATTAGTGGGCGGCCGCGTATGCGCCCACTAGGTGTAGACTTGGGTATAGAATGGGGCACGCGCGCGCGAGTCGTGCCTGTGAGCAGTTGGCCAAGTGGCTTGAACACATGGTGCGCAATCGGTTGATTGCTCGCCCGCCGACGCTGAAGCACAGGACCGATGGAACAGGAAGCCTACCGCCACGTCCCATATGATATCGACATCGAGCAGGCGCTGCTCGGTGCGATCCTGGCGGACAACCGGGCGATGGAACGCGCCTCGGCACTGATCAAGCCCGAGCATTTCTACGATCCGCTGCATGGCCGCATTTTCGAGACCATGACGCAGATGATCGAGCGCGGCGGGGTTGTCGTCACGCCGCTGACCCTGCATGCGACCATGAAGTCCGATCCGGGCGTGATCGAGACCGGCGGCCAGGCCTATTTCGATGCACTTCGCGCCGCGGCGCCCGCGATCCCCAATATCCGCGATTTCGGCAATATCCTGTCCGACCTGGCGGTGCGGCGCGCCCTGATCCGCATCGGCGAAGATATCGTCAACACCGCCTATGACGCGCCGACCGAAAAGACCTCGAAAGACCAGATCGCCGAAGCCGAAAAGGCGCTCTATGCGGTGGCCGAGACCAACAAGTATGGCGAAGGCGCGCTGGACTTCCACGAAGCGCTGCGCCTGGCCGTGGAATCGGCGGAAAAGGCCCATGCCCGCGGCGGGCGCATCTCCGGCGTCACATCCGGCTTCACCGATATCGACAATCTGCTGGGCGGTTTGCAGCCCTCGGACCTTCTGATCCTGGCCGGGCGTCCCGGCATGGGCAAGACAGCGCTGGGCACCAACATGGCCTTCCATTGCGCCAAGCAGTACATGCGCGACCTGGAAAGCAATGCCGAATATCCCAGCGGCACACCGGTGCTGTTCTTCAGCCTGGAAATGGCGGCCCAGCAGCTCTCGGCGCGTATTCTTTCGGAACAAGCCGAACTGGAAATGTGGAAGATCCGCAACGGCAAGTTCAGCGAAAGCGAGTGGGAGAAATTCGTCCTTACCATGCAGGACCTGTCCAGCCTGCCGCTCTATATCGACGATTCCGGCGGCATCTCCATCGCCCAGATCGCGGCGCGTGCCCGCCGCATGAAGCGCGAAAAGAATATCGGGCTGATCATCATCGACTATCTGCAACTGGTGGAGCCGTCGCGCCGCCACGAAAACCGGGTGCAGGAAATCACCGAAGTCACCAAGGGTCTCAAGACCCTGGCCAAGGAACTGAACGTGCCGGTGCTGGCTTTGTCGCAGCTCTCCCGCGGCGTGGACGCGCGCGACGACAAGCGCCCGGTGCTGTCGGACTTGCGCGAATCCGGCTCCATCGAACAGGACGCCGACGTGGTGATGTTCGTGTACCGCGAGGAATATTACCTGAAATCGCGCGAGCCGGAGCCCGGCAGCGCCGAACATGCCAAATGGATGGAAAAGCTGGAGCGCGCCACCAACCGCGCCGAAGTGCTGGTGGAAAAGCACCGCCATGGCGCCACCCGCGCCATCGATCTGGTGTTCGAAGGCATGTACACCCGCTTCAGCAACATGGCGAGCGACGGCTATACGCCGCCGGGCTGATCAACGCGCCGTCTTCATCGCGACGAACCGGGCGCCGCTCAGCAGCGCCACGATCTGGCGCGGGATCAGCCTCAGGTCATAGACAAAGCGCACCACTTCCCGCTTCGCGTAGGTGAGGCCGAAGGTGCGCAGGCCCTTGCGCGTGCCTTCGATGTCCGACTTGGCGCCGACAAACTGTTCCTGCCGCGCGATGGCGGGCAACAGTTGCCAGGGCGACAGAGCCGCGAACAAGCTGGAATTGTTGGGATTGAACAGCAGGTGATCCACCGGCAGATCGAAGCGCGTCTGATCGAGCAACAGCTTGGCCGCGGCGCGGTTCAAAATGTAGGCCGCCGCGCCGGTATGGCGCGACAGCATCCGGCCCATCTGGAAATCGTTGGCCGTCTTCATGTCTGTCAGCAGCACGCGCTGGCCGGGCGGGCCGTAATGCTCCAGCTTCACCACGGCTGCGTCGTCCGGAATCCAGGCATCATTGGCGAGAAACGCGCCGGCCGCCTTGGACAGCACCACATCGTCTTCCAGGAACGCGGCATGGGCATCGGGTCCGGCCAGGAACATCTCCCAGGCGGCGCGATGTGACAGCAGGCACGCCTTGTCGCCGCGCGGGATCTCGCCCAGCGGCCCGCCTTGCGCAAACCAGCGGTCCAAACTCTGCGCGGGGGCCGCAGCGGCATCGCAGGCCTCCACCCGGTCCAGCACAATGCCCAGCGCCGTGCCTTGCGCGGTCATGGCCGCAAGCCGGTCGGGCCGCCGCCCCAGGTTGATCAGGTAGGTATGCATGGCACTGGCGTTAGCATTTTTGCCGGTTTTCCGCCATTAACCCGCTGACTTACCGTGGTTTTGGCCCTGTTTTTCCTGCTGCCACGCTTCTATATGGTGGGGACGCGGGAAGCGTTTGACGGATACCAGCTTTTGGCCAGTGATTTAGCCCTGACGCACCCGTTTCTGCGTCCCGGAACCGGTCCCTTGGGGCCCGAGGAACAGCGCCGTGCGGCCAGGTCCAAGGCCGTCTCCACGGCGGTCACCACGCTGCTGCATGTCCTGTTCTTTTTCTTCTTCGTGCTGGCGGTGCACCCCTTCGACATGAAGAGCCGGCCGCTGATCGAAACCATCCTCACCCTCACCATGCCGGGCAACAACCGTCCGCCGCCCGAACGCCCGATCAATCCGGAGATATTGACCGACGCGCCGCCCCGCATGCTTGCAGCGCCCATCGTCGTGCCCAAGCCGCCGCCGATACAGACCGAGGATGAGAACAGGGCCACCGGCAACGGTCCCACCGACATATTGGGCGCGGTCGGCCGCTCGCTGGCCTGCGATGCCGGCAGCTGGGAGCATCTGACCAGCGCCGAGCGCGAGCGCTGCGGCCTGTATCCCTGGCGCGGCATGAGGCTGCCCAACGGCACCCTGGTGATGGTGCCGCGCAATGTCCTGCCGCGCCTGAAGGAAGCGCCCGATACCCAGTTCAGCATCAATACCGGTCAGGACCGCATCGGCGCCGATATCCGCAACGGCATTACGGCGGGGCAGGGTGGCTGCCCCATCCTGCAGAACACGCCCTGCATGCATGTTGCCCCGGGCATGCGGTCCGCGACAGGCGATAATTGATGGACGCCAAGCTTGCCGCCCGCCATCCTGCCCCCATGACGGAGGGGAGTGATTTCCAGGCGGCGCGCCTGACCGTGCGCCTGCCGGCCATTGTCGCCAATTACCGCACCTATCGCCGCATGGCCGGGCCCACGGCGGTGGCGGCGGTGGTCAAGGCGGACGGCTATGGCCTGGGTGCGGCGCGGGTGGCGCCGGCGCTGGCGCAGGCCGGCTGCGATTCCTTTTTCGTGGCGCGGCTGGAAGAAGCCATCGCCTTGCGCATATCCGTGCCCCAGGCGCGCATCTTCGTGCTGGATGGCGCGGATGCCGATGCGGTGCCGGCGCTGATCCGCCATCGCCTGACGCCGGTGCTCAACAGCCTGGGCCAGATCGCGGCCTGGAGTGCGGCCGCCGGTGTGGGCACGTCCAAGCTGGATGCGGTGCTGCATGTCGATACCGGCATGAACCGGCTGGGCCTGCCGGGCGATGAACTGGCGATCCTGTCGGGCGAACATGCCCGTCGCCTTGCCGGCATCAACCCGGTTCTGGTGATGAGCCACCTGGCCTGCAGCGACGAGCCGTCCAACCCGATGAATGGCGAGCAGCTTTCGCGCTTCAAGCAGGCGCTGGCCATGCTGCCGCCCGCGCCCGCCAGCCTGGCCGCCAGCCATGGCGCGATGCTGGGCATGGAATATCACTTCGACCTGGTGCGGCCCGGCGTGGCGCTGTACGGCGCCAACCCCCAGACTCCCGAAGGTACGGCGCAGGAAGGCACGGGCCCAAAAAATGGACAGGAGCGTGCGGCGAACCTGATGCAGACCGCAGCGGTGCTGACCGCCAAGGTGCTGCAGCTTCGCCGAATTGACTCAGGGGCAAGCGTTGGCTACGCAGCCACGTTCCGCGCAAAAAGGCCCACCATGATCGCCACCGTGGCGCTCGGATATGCCGACGGCATGCCCCGCACACTGTCGGGCAAGGGCACGGCTGTGCTTGGCGGCGTACGGGTGCCCTTTGTGGGGCGCGTCTCGATGGACACGATTACCCTGGACGTGAGTGATCTGGCCGCGCCGCCGCGCATCGGCGACGAGGCGGAGCTGCTGGGCGAGACGCTGAGCCTGGGCGAAGTGGCGGCAACCGCCGGCACCAACGAATATGAGATACTCACCCGGTTGCACCGGGTGCCGAGGGCATACGAGCAATGAATATCTTCGCAAGGATCGGCCGCGCCGTGATGACGGTGCTGGCCCATATCGGCGCGCTGGCCCTGTTCACGGGCAAGGCGCTGGCCGGTATTGTCAGCCCCCCGATCTATTTCCGCCTGATCCTCATTCAGATCATGCGCATCGGCTACTACTCCCTGCCGGTGGTGGGCCTGACCGCCTTCTTCATGGGCGGCGTGCTGGCGCTGCAGATCTACCTGGGCGGCAACCGCTTCGGCGCCGAGGCCATCGTGCCCCAGGTGGTGGTGCTGGGCATCACCCGCGAGCTGGGCCCGGTGATCGCCGGCCTGATGATCGCCGGCCGTGTCGCCGCGGCCATCGCCGCCGAGATCGGCACCATGAAGGTGACCGAACAGATCGACGCCCTGACCACCCTGGCCACCAACCCCATCAAGTATCTGGTGGCGCCGCGCATCGTGGCGGCGGTGGTGTCCATGCCCATCCTCACCCTGATCGGCGACAGCATCGGCGTGATGGGCGGCTATGTCGTCTCGGTCTACAGCCTGGACTTCAACGGTTCGGCCTATCTCAAGAACACCTGGGATTTTGCCCATAATGACGACATCACCTCGGGCCTGATCAAGGCGGCGGTGTTCGGCTTCATCGTGGCGCTGATGGGCTGCTACAATGGCTTCAATTCCAAGGGCGGGGCGCAGGGCGTGGGCAACGCCACCACCTATGCGGTGGTGTCCTCCTCGATCCTGATCCTGGCCGCCGACTATGTCCTGACCGCGCTGTTGTTCCACAAATGACCACACCCAAGATCCAGCTCATCGGCGTCAAGAAGCGGTTCGGCTCCAAGGTCGTGCTGGACGGCGTCGACCTGACGGTCGAGCCGCGCTCCTCGCTGGTGATCATCGGCGGTTCGGGCACCGGCAAGTCGGTCACCATCAAGTCCATCCTGGGCATCATTCGCCCGGACGAGGGCACCATCCTGGTGGATGGCGAGGACATCACCCATATCAACGGCGCGGCGCGCGACCGTGTCATGAAGAAGTTCGGCATGCTGTTCCAGGGCGGCGCCCTGTTCGACAGTTTGCCGGTGTGGGAAAATGTCGCCTTCGGCCTGATCCAGGGCCGCGGCATGGCCCGCGCCAAGGCGCGCGACATCGCCATAGAGAAACTCGCCAAGGTCGGGCTGACGCAGGACGTGGCGTTCCTGTCGCCATCGGAACTGTCGGGCGGCATGCAGAAGCGCGTGGGCCTGGCCCGCGCCATTGCCGCCGATCCGGAAATCATCTTCTTCGACGAGCCGACCACGGGTCTTGACCCCATCATGGCCGACATCATCAACGACCTGATCGTTTCCACGGTGAAGGATGTGGGCGCCACCGCCCTGTCCATCACCCATGACATGACCTCGGCGCGCAAGATCTCGGACAAGATCGCCATGCTTTATGGCGGCAAGATCATCTGGCAGGGACCGACCAGCGGCATCGATCATAGCGGCAATCCCTATGTGGATCAGTTCATCCACGGCAAGGCGGAAGGCCCTATCAAGATGGCGGTGAAGGCCTAGGTGGCATTCCTTGGACCCGTCACCCTCAAGGGCCGCCATGCGCGGCTGGTGCCACTGTCCCATGACCATCACGACGCATTGTGCGAGGCGGTGCACGACGGCGAGCTGTGGAAGCTCTGGTACACCACCATCCCGTCGCCCGAGGGCATGAAGGCGGAGATCGACCGCCGCCTGGGTTTGCAGGAAAAGCGCAGCATGTTGCCTTTCACCGTGCTCAATGCCGACAAGGTGCCGGTCGGCATGACCACCTACATGAACGTGGACGCGGCCAACCGGCGGCTGGAGATCGGCTCAACCTGGTATCGCAAAGCCGTGCAGCGGACGCCGCTGAACACCGAATGCAAGCTGATGCTGCTGACCCATGCCTTTGAGGACTTGGACTGCATCGCGGTGGAGTTCCGCACCCATGTCCTGAACAGCCAGAGCCGGCGCGGAATCGAGCGGTTGGGCGCAAAACTGGATGGCACCTTGCGCAGCCATAGCATAATGCCAAACGGTACCATCCGCGATACGGTGGTCTATTCCGTTACCGCCGCCGAATGGCCGATGGTGCAAAGCCATCTCAACTGGCAGCTGCAAAAACCGCGGTCCTGACCCCGGTTGACGGCTGTGCTAAACTAGAATCATGGCCAAAACCGCCTCCTATGTCTGCCAGTCCTGCGGCGCGACCCATGCCAAATGGTCGGGCAAGTGCGAGGCCTGCAACGCCTGGAACACCATCGTCGAGGAAGGCGTTGCACCGCCCTTGGGCTCGGGCGCCTCGCGCCGGGTGAAGGGCCGCGCCATCACGCTGGAAGACCTCAAGACCGAGGACGCGCCGCCCCAGCGCCGTCCCACCGGAATCAACGAGTTCGACCGCGTCACCGGCGGCGGTCTGGTGCCGGGTTCCGCGCTGCTGGTGGGCGGCGATCCGGGTATCGGCAAATCGACGATCATTCTTCAGGCGCTGGGCAAGTTCGCCCAGAATGGCGGCCATGCCATCTACATTTCCGGCGAAGAGGCGATGGCGCAGGTGCGCATGCGCGCCGCCCGCATGGGGCTGGCCGATGCGCCGCTGATGCTGGGCGCCGCCACCTGCGTCGAAGACATTCTGGCCACCCTGGAAAAGGGCAAGCCGCCGGCCATCATCGCCATCGATTCCATCCAGACCTTGTGGACCGGCGCGCTGGATGCGGCGCCCGGCACCATCGCCCAGGTGCGCACCGCCAGCTTCGATCTGGTGCGCTATGCCAAGTCCTCCGGCGCGGCGCTGATCCTGGTGGGCCATGTGACGAAAGACGGCCAGATCGCCGGGCCCAAGGCGGTGGAGCATCTGGTGGATGCGGTGCTCTATTTCGAAGGCGAGCGCGGCCATCATTTTCGCGTGCTGCGCGCCACCAAGAATCGCTTCGGCGCCACCGACGAGATCGGCGTGTTCGAAATGACCGGCACGGGGCTGGCGGAAGTCGCCAACCCTAGCGCGCTGTTTCTGGGCGACCGCAAATCTGTCTCGCCCGGCACCGCGGTGTTCGCGGGGCTGGAAGGCACCCGGCCGCTTCTGTGCGAAATCCAGGCGCTGGTGTCGCCCACCTCATACGGAACACCGCGCCGCGCCGTGGTGGGCTGGGATACCGGGCGGCTCGCCATGATTCTGGCGGTGCTGGACGCCCGCGCCGGGGTTGGAATCGGTGCTTCCGATGTCTATCTGAACGTCGCGGGCGGGCTGAAAATCGGCGAGCCGGCCGCCGACTTGGCGGCAGCCGCCGCGCTGGTTTCATCCTTTGGCGGAGAGCCCTTGCCGCGCGACTGCGTGTTTTTCGGGGAAATTTCCCTGTCCGGCGACATCCGGCCCGTGCCCCAGGCCGATGCCAGGCTGAAGGAGGCCGCCAAGCTGGGTTTCAAGACCGCTTTCGTCCCCGCCGGAACCAAGGCCGGTGCGGCGGGCCTGACATTAACCGAGATTACCAGTGTCGCGGACCTGCTCAGATTCGCTCCTGAGCCCCAGCCCCGGCGTGCTAAACTCGAATCATGAACCTGTCGGTTTCCTTCCTCGACTGCCTGATCGTGCTGATCATCATCGTGTCGGCGGGCTATGCGGCGTGGCGCGGATTTCTTTGGGAAACCCTGACCGTCTTTGAATGGGTGGCGGCTGCCTTTGCCTGCCTCTATTTCGGCCCCTATGTGATCCCGCTGACGCGCGGCCTGGTGGACCAGCCCTGGTTGGCCTCGCTCCTGGCCTATGCCGCCGTATTCCTGGCGGTTTTCATTCCTCTGGCATTCATGAGCCATCGTTTCAGCGAAAGCGTGAAAAATTCTCCCATCGGTCCGCTGGACCGCGCCGCCGGCGTCGCGTTTGGCGTGGTGCGGGGCCTGGTGCTGGTCGGACTGGCCTATCTGGCCTTCACCTATTTCGTGCCCATCCGCCAGCATCCCCATTGGGTGACTGAGGCGCGGCTGCTGCCGGTGGTGCAGTCCACCGCCGATGTGCTGCTGTCAGTGGTTCCCGATCGTTCCCACGAGTTTGGCTATGAGCGGCATGAAGTGGTGCGCCAGGCGCCGCCGCAAGTTGAGCAAAAAACCGCCACGCCGGCCCCAGACATGTCACCCCGCCATGACCCCATGGCAGAGCTGATCCGCGAAAACGGAAAAGCCAATAGTGTCCCCAAAACCACGCGGGAACCGGTGCAGCAGAAGAGCGCAGCCAAGCCCGCGAAATCCTATGGCGCGGGCGACCGCCAGGCGCTAGACAAGCTCGTGGAGACCGGCGGAAACGGCAACCGATGACCGGCCATAGCGATCATATGTGGAACGACGATACGCTGCATGAAGAGTGCGGCGTTTTTGGCATTTTTGACCATGCCGATGCGGGCGCGCTTTCGGTGCTGGGTCTGCACGCCCTGCAGCATCGCGGCCAGGAAGCGGCCGGTATCGTAACCCATCACGAAGGCCATTTCATCGCCGAACGCCATCCCGGCCTGGTGGGCGACGCCTTCGGTCGTGGCTCGCAGGCGGCGCGCAATCTCAAGGGCCGTGTCGCCATCGGCCATAACCGCTATTCCACCGCCGGCGGCAGCCGCGCCTCGAACATCCAGCCGATCTTTGCCGATCTGGCGGGCGGCGGGCTTGCGATCGCCCATAATGGCAACCTGACCAATGCCCACACCCTGCGCCAGGAACTGGTGGGGCAGGGCGCCATCTTCCAGTCCACCTCCGACACCGAGACCATTGTTCACCTGACGGCGCGCAGCCCCAAGCAGCGAATCGTCGAAAAGCTGATCGACGCGCTGTGCCAGGTGGAAGGCGCCTATTCGCTGGTGGCGCTGACCAGCAAGAAGGTGATCGGCGTGCGCGATCCCAACGGCGTGCGGCCGCTGGTGATGGGCAACCTGGACGGCGCGACCATCTTTGCCAGCGAAACCTGCGCCCTGGACATCATCGGCGCGGAGTATGTGCGCGACGTGAAGCCCGGCGAAATGGTGGTGGTGGACAAGGATGGCATTCACAGCCACTTCCCCTTCAAGCCGCAGCAGCACCGCTTCTGCGTGTTCGAATACATCTATTTCGCGCGGCCCGATTCCACCCTGGAAGGGCGCAACGTCTATGAGGCGCGCAAGAATATCGGCGCGGTGCTGGCGCAGGAAGCGCCGGTCCAGGCCGACATGGTCATCCCGGTGCCCGACAGCGGCGTTCCGGCGGCGCTGGGCTTTGCCAATGCCGCCAGCATCCCGTTCGAGCTGGGCATCATCCGCAACCATTATGTCGGCCGCACCTTCATTGAGCCGTCCGATTCCATCCGCCATCTGGGCGTGCGGCTGAAGCACAATCCCAACCGCGCCATGCTCAAGGGCAAGAAAGTGGTGCTGGTGGACGATTCCATCGTGCGCGGCACCACCTCCAAGAAGATCGTGGCCATGGTGCGCGATGCCGGCGCCGCCGAAGTGCATTTCCGCGTCTCCTCGCCGCCCACCACCCATAGCTGCTTCTATGGCGTGGACACGCCCAACACCGATGACTTGCTGGCCCACAAGATGGATGTGGAGCAGATGCGCCGCTTCATCGGCGCTGACAGTTTGGCCTTTATCTCGATGAACGGGCTTTACCGCGCCATGGGACAGGCCGAGCGCAACGCCAATGCGCCAAAATTCTGCGACGCCTGCTTCACCGGCGATTATCCCATCTCGCTGACCGACATCAGCGGCGGCACGCGGCAGCTTTCGCTGCTGGCGGACGTCGCCTAGGAACATCCTCATGCAACCTGGCGAAAAGCCTTCCCTGGAAGGACGCGTAGCGCTTGTCACCGGCGCCTCGCGCGGCATCGGACGCGCTTCGGCCATCGCGCTGGCCAAGGCCGGCGCGCATGTGATCCTGGTAGCGCGCACCGTTGGTGGGCTGGAAGAAACCGACGACGAGATCCAGAAGGCCGGCGGCAGCGCCACGTTGGTGCCGCTGAACCTGCGCGACTTCGACGCCATCGATCGGCTGGGCGCTTCGATCTATGAGCGCTGGGGCAAGCTGGATGCGTTCCTGGGCAATGCCGGCGTGCTGGGGCAGTTGACGCCCCTGGCGCATCTGGAGCCGAAGACTTTCCAGGAAGTGATGGAAGTCAACGTCACCGCCAACTGGCGGATGATCCGTTCGCTGGACCCGCTGCTGCGCCTGTCCGATGCCGGCCGTGTGCTGTTCGTCACCTCGGGCGCGGCGCGCAAGCACATCGCCTTCTGGGGCGCCTATGCCATGTCCAAGTCGGCGCTGGAAATTCTGGCCCTGACCTATGCGGTAGAATGCGAGCCCACCAACATCAAGGTCAATCTGATCAATCCGGGCCCGATGCGCACCTTGATGCGCAAGAAGGCGATGCCGGGCGAAAATCCGGAAGATCTGGTCAAGCCGGAAGATATGGCCTTCAAGGTCGTCGAGATGCTGTCGCCCAGCTACACGCTGAACGAGACGATCATTAACTTCCAAAAATGAGTGCCAGTCCTAACGCTTCTTGGGCGCGTAGGGATTCTTGCTGTTCCGCACCGAAAAGCGCAGCGGCGTGCCCTTGAGATTGAACGCCTCGCGCAATCCGTTCGACAGATAACGCAAGTAAGCCTCGGGCAGCGCGTCCAGCTGGTTGCCGAACAAAGTGAAGCTGGGCGGCCGTGCCTTGCGCTGGGTCATGTAGCGGATGCGCACGCGGCGGCCGCTGATCGCCGGGGTGGCATGGCGCTGCAATGCTTCGCCCAAAAAGCGGTTCAAGGTCGCGGTGGAAATACGGGTGTTCCAGGCGGTATCGGCCTCGGCAATGGCCGCTTCCAGCCGGTCCAGGCCTTCGCCGGTGCGCGCCGAGGTGGCGATCAGGGGCGCGCCCGCCACCTGCGGCAACAGCCGGTCCAGCTTCTCGCGCATGCGCGAAATGGCGCCGGCCTTGTTTTCCAAAAGGTCCCACTTGTTGATGGCGAAAACGATGGCGCGGCCTTCGCGGGCGATCAGGTCGGCGATGGTCAGGTCCTGCTTCTCGAATGGCGCGGTGGCGTCGATCATCACGATGACGCAGTCGGCGAACCGGATGGCTTCCAGGGTGGAAGCGACGGACATTTCTTCCAGTGTCTCGCCCGCCACCCGCGCCTTCTTGCGCAGGCCCGCGGTGTCGTGCAGCAGCACGTCGCGGTCGCCCGCCTTCCAGGGCGCGGTGATGGCATCGCGCGTCAGGCCCGCTTCCGGGCCGGTGAGGGAGCGGTCCTCGCCCAAGAGGTTGTTGAACAGGCTGGACTTACCGACATTGGGCCGTCCCACCAGCGCCAGACGCAACGGCCGGTCGAGGTAATTGACGACGACGTCTTCTTCCGGCTCGTCATCCTCGCTGAATTCTTCTTCCTCTTCAAAGTCTTCGTCGTCGGCATCATCCACCGGCAGGATACCGGCCAGCGGTTCCAGCGCCGCCACCAGATTTTCCATGCCCAGATTGTGCTCGGCGGAAATGGCCAGCGCTTCGCCCAGGCCAAGGCCCCAGGCCTCGGCGGGCGGCGTGACCCGGCCTTCGCACTTGTTGGCGGCCAGGATCACCGGCTTGCCGCTTTTGCGCAGCGCCTGGGCGATGATTTCGTCGCCCGCCGTCACACCGGCGCGGGCATCGATCAGGAATAGCAGCGCTTCGGCTTCGGCGATGGCCGTCAGGGTCTGGGCGGTCATGCGGTTGGGAATGGAACCGGTGACGCCTTCCTCGAAACCCGCGGTGTCGATCAGGGTCAGGCTCAGGCCTTCGTAAACCGCTTCCACCGCCTGGCGGTCGCGGGTGACACCCGGCGTGTCATGCACAATGGCGGCGGTGCGCCCGGCGATCCGGTTAAAGAGGCGGGACTTGCCCACATTGGGGCGTCCGACGATCGCGAGTTTCAGCACCATGACTCATCTTACCGCAGGGCCACGAGATCGGCGCTCGACGTGTACAGATACAGAATGCCGTTCGCCACCACCGGCGAAATGATGGTGGCATCGGGAATTTCCACCCGGCCGGTCAACTTGCCGTCATAGGGCGAGATCGCCTCGGCATAGCCGTTGGACGAGGTCATCACCAGCTTGTCGGAGATCAGCACCGGGCCGGCCCAGATGATGGGATCTTCCTTCTTCTCCGGATTTTCGTACTGCGGCAACTGGTGGATCCAGCGGACCTTGCCTTCCTTGCGGGTCAGGCAGATCAGCCGGGCATTGTTGTCCAGCACATAGACATAATCGCCCGCGGCCCAGGGTGTCTGGATGCCGCCGATGTCCCGCGACCACAGCCGCTCACCGGTGTTGATGCTGAACGCGGCCATCAGGCCGGACTGGCTGATGGCATAGACCACGCCGCGGTCGATCACCGGGCGCCCGGCAATGTCATCCAGCGCCGACAGCGCGGTAACATGGCCGCTGCGCGACAGCACGTCGGACCAGCCCACCTGGCCGTTCTGGGCGCGCAGGGCGAAGATCTCGCCCGAGGTATAGGGTGCGATCACGGTTTCGCCCGACACCGCCGCATTGGTCGAAGCCAGGATGCCGGCGGCTTCGGTGATGCCCTGATGATCCCAAAGCTGGCGGCCATCGGTCTGGGCCAGCGCATAGAAATGATTGTCGTGGGTGGAGAAGAAGATGCGGCCGCCGCTGACCACCGGGGCATTGATGATGGGCATGGCCATATCCTTGCGCCAGATCTCGCGGCCGGTCTTGGCGTCCATGCAGATCAGCACGCCGAAGCCCGAGGTGACATAGACCTTGCCGTCATCGAAGGCGATGCCGCCGCCCATGCCCTGGGGCGGCTTGATGGTGTTGGGCTTGCCGAGCAGACCCCAGAAGGTGGGCCAATCGGTGCCGTTCCTGGGCGCCAGCTCGCGGTCCCAGACCCGGTGACCGTCACCGGCGCGGAAGGCAAAGATATGGGCTTCCGAATCCAGCGCGTAGATCAGCCCGCCGCCGACCACCGGCGCGGAGGTGAGATGGGAATCGATGTCATTGCCCTTGCCGGCGCTCTCGCTCCAGATCTGGCGCAGCCGGCCCGGCGCGGCCAGGTGGTACATGGCGTTGGCGGCATAGCCGCCGGGCTGCGGCCATTCGGTATTGCGATAGGGCGGCGGCAGCAGCACCGGCGTGTTGACCAGGGCGGCGTCCGGCTTCAGGTCGGAGTCAATCGACATCACCGGAATGCGCACGCCGCGCAGGTTGGATTTCTTGCCGGAGCTGGAAAACCAGCTTCCCACTTCATCGATCACCGAACAGCCGCTCAGGAGAAGCGACGCGGCAAGGACAACCAGCAGGATCCTGCGAGGCGATTTCATCTATTTCTTCGCCGGCGCGGCAGGCTCAGCAGCAGCGGGGACCGGCGGCAGCGGTATGGGATCGGCCGGCACGCTGCCATAGGTGGTGGCGCCGCCATTCTTCAGAAACGCCGCCATCGCCTTGGCGCGGGCGCGCAGCGCATCGGGCGCTTCGGCGTTGACCGACAACGCGGTGTACTTGGCCAGCGCCGACTTGGTGTCCATGGCGCGGTAATCGGCATAAGCCAGAATTTCCTGGGCGTTCTCGCGCCAGGCATTGCCGGTCTGGTTCAGGGGCGCGAGCAGGTCGGCCAGGTCCTTGCGCGATGCGGTTTCTGCCAGGGCCCAGCCGGCGCGCAGGCGGGCCACCGAACCGACGGGGCCGTTGTCGTTGGCAGCGATCTCTTTGTAGAGCGAGATGGCGTTGCCCTGCTGACCCGACGCGAACATGGCGCCGGCTTCGGCCAGGCGCGCGACGCTGGCATAGCCCTTGGGCGCGGTGCGGGCCAGGTCAACCAAGGCGCTGGCCTGGGCCTGGGGATTTGTGATGCGCTGCGCCGCCATGAACTGATCGGAAACCTTGGCGCGCTCCTGGTTGTCATGGCGCTCCCACAGCTGCCAGCCGGCGATACCGGCGAACAGCAGCACCAGGGCGGCGATGGCGTACTTGCCATAGGCCTTCCAAAGCTTCTCGAACCGTTCGCGGCGAACGTCTTCCTCGACTTCGCGGAAAATATCGGACACAGCGGCTCCAGTCGTTCAGGCGGATGTTGGGCGGCAAGCCCTTGGCGGGCCGCGTTAATTAGCCCGCGCAGGGCCTATACGCAATGCGTATGGCGGTTAAGAATCCAACCAAAAACCCAAGTTTTGAGCCGTTTCCGCCGGCCGCTCGCCCCAGCTCGCGGCGTTCGCGGCTCAAATCGATCCGCTGGATCGATTTGACCGGCCATGCCGGTCGCCGCTCACTTACTGGGCTTTTTTCATGGGGTAGACATTTTCGACCCCCGGGAAGGTCCGGGTCCGCACGTCCCGGGCATAGGCTTCGACCGCCGCTTCGATGGCCGGGCCCAGCTGGGCATACTGGCGCACGAATTTGGGCGGGTTGGGATTGAGGCCCAGCATGTCTTCCATCACCAGGACCTGGCCGTCGCAAACGGAGCTGGCGCCGATGCCGATGGTAGGAATGGCAATCTCGCGGGTGATCTTGGCGGCCAGTGGTTCGGCCATGCCTTCCAGCACCACGGCAAAGGCGCCGGCGTCCGATACGGCATGCGCGTCGGCGATCAGTGCCGGCCATTCACTCTCTTCGCGGCCGACCGTGCGGAAGCCGCCCTTCACATGCACCATCTGCGGGGTCAGCCCGATATGGCCCATCACCGGAATGCCGCGCTGGGTCAGATAGGCGATGGTTTCGGCCATGCGCGCGCCGCCTTCCAGCTTCACGGCGGTGGCGCCGGTTTCCTGCATGACGCGGGCGGCATTGCGGAATGCCATGGCGGGGCTTTCCTCATAACTGCCGAAGGGCATGTCCACTGTGACCAGCGCGCGTTTGGAGCCGCGCATCACCGCCTTGGCATGGGTGATCATCATGTCCAGGGTCACGCCCACGGTGGTTTCCAGCCCGTGCATCACCATGCCCAGGCTGTCGCCCACCAGCATGAGGTCGACATGTTGATCGAGCAGCTTGGCGGTATGGGCGTGATAGCAGGTGAGGCAGACAATGGGCTGGCCGGCCTTGTGGGCGCGGATCTGCGGCACCGTGATGCGCGAAAGCTGGGTCTGGACGGACATGGATGTCCTCCTGTTGGGCGCAGGGACCATAGCCCAGTTGGGCCTTCAGAAATAATCGCGGCTGGATTGCTTGACGGACAGGGCTGAAGCCTGATAGTTAAGTATATGCTTAACTATCAATTGGACAGGACCTTTGCCGCCTTGGCCGACCCGGCCCGCCGCACCATCGTGGAGCGGTTGGCCAGCGGGCCCGCCACGGTCAGCGAACTGGCCAAGCCTCTGCCCATGTCGTTGCCGGCGGTGATGCTGCATCTGAAGGTGCTGGAAGAGTCCGGGATGGTGAAAAGCGAAAAGATCGGCCGGGTGCGCACCTGCCGGATCGACCCCGCCATGCTGAGCCAGGCCGAGATCTGGGTCGCCGAGCGGCGGGCGATGTGGGAACGCAATCTGGACCGGTTGGGCGCGTATCTGGATGAAACGGAGGACGGACAATGAGGAAGCTGATTTCCCTGATGCATGTGTCGCTGGACGGCTATTGCGGCGGGCCCAAGGGCGAGATGGACTGGATCGCCATGAATGACGCGATCTTCGCCGACGCGGGCGAGGTGATTCACACCGCCGGCGCGGCGGTCTATAGCCGCGTCACCCATGACATGATGCGCGGCTACTGGCCGAACATGCTGGGCAAGCCGGATTCACCGGCTGTGCGCCACGCCCGCTGGGTGGAGCAGATTCCCAAGATCACTTTTTCACGCACCATGGAAAGCAGCGACTGGAACAATGTCCAGCTGCGGCGCGAGGCCAGGGAAATTCTGGAAGACAAAAAGGGCGAGGGCAAAGACCTGCTGATCTTCGGCAGCCCCGGCCTGGTGCATTCCTTCCTGGAGCTGGATGCCATTGATGAGTTCTGGATATTCCAGAACCCGATCCTGCTGGGCGCCGGCATTCCCTATTTCCAGGGCGCGGTAAGGACAAAGCTGAGACTGGTGGCGCACAAGCCCTTCGACAACGGCGTTATCCGCCTGCATTACGTCAAGGAGAGCGCCTGATGCGGTCGGTCACCCATGCCAGCTTCACCATTACCCGGAACTGGAAGCACGCACCGGAGCGTGTTTTCCAGGCCTTCGCGACCGAGGAGGGCAAGCGCAAGTGGTTCACCGGCCCGCCCGGCTTCGAGCAACATGAAAAGAGTTTCGATTTCCGCGAAGGCGGGCGCGAGACGCTCAGCGGTAAGCACCCGAACGGCATGGTCACGGCGTTCGACTGCATTTATCGCGACATCGTGCCGAATGAACGGATCGTCTATTCCTATGTCATGCATCTGGACGGCAGGAAGATCTCCGTCTCCCAAGCCTGCATCGAGCTGACGCCGGAAAATGGCGGCACCAAACTGGTGCTGACCGAGTATGGCGATTACCTGGACGGCTATGACGATGCCGGCTCCCGGGAGCATGGCACCAACTGGCTGATCGATACGTTGGGCAAGTCTCTGGAGGCATGACGATGGATCTCAGGGAGCAGGCCAAGAGCTATTACCGCGCTTACGAGCGGCACGACCGCGGCTTCATGGAAGACAATCTGCGGCCTGACTTCACCTTCATCAGCCCGTTCGACGATCACATCGATCTGGCGGCCTGGTGGAAGCGCTGCTGGCCCAAGGAACCGCTGCACCAGAAGTTCGATTTTGTAACCGTTTCGCAGGATGGCGACACGGTGGCGGTGGCTTACGAATGCACCATGCATTTCCCCAACACGACCCATCCCGACGCGCATTTTCGCAACGCCGAATTGCTGAAGTTCCAGGATGGCAAGCTGAAATCGGTGGAAGTCTTCTTCGGCGATCCACCGCGCGGCCTCAGCCGCCACGAATTCGCGGTGCAATCGGGCGCGGGCTGAAGTGCGTACGGGCGGCCACAACCAGCCGCCCGCCGCGTGAGGCTATCTGGCCATCGCCTTGACCGCTTCGGCGGTCAAAGGCTGGCCGCCGATCGCCCATTCGCCGCTTTCATATTCGCGCACCCGCACCCAGGTGACGGAGCGCATGGCTTCGCCTTCCACGGCGATAACGGCTTCGGTGACATTTTCAATCATGGTCTTCTTCTGCGCGGGCGAAAAAACGCCCCGGATCAGCTGGATATCGACAAGCGGCATGGCGGTTCCTTTTTTGAGCGGCCGGTCATTCGGCCCGGCGCCTGTTTTTCAAAAAGGGCGCGCTGCGGCCAGTTCTGGATCTGAACCTGGCCGGTACAGAAATTGAACTAGTCCGGAGCACCACCCACGACTAATGTCCCGCCCGGTTTCGAGAGAGCCCGCCATGACCAACGCCAGTTACAAGCAATTCTGCCCGGTCGCGATGGCCGCGGAAATTCTTTGCACCCGCTGGACCGTGGTGGTGGTGCGCGAAATGCTGTGCGGCTCGACCCGCTTCAACGACCTGCGCCGCGGTATTCCCCGCATCTCGCCCGCGCTGCTATCGCAGCGCCTCAAAGAGCTGGAGAGTGCCGGTGTCATTGTGCGCAAAGGCGGGAAAGGCGAGCAGGGCGATTATCATCTCACCCCCGCGGGGCTGGAGCTGAAGCCGCTGGTGGAATCCTTCGGCCTATGGGGCCAGCGCTGGATCGCCTCGGAACTGTCGCTGGAAAACCTGGATGTGTCGCTGTTGATGTGGGACATGCGCCGGCGTATCAATCCCGCGCCGATGCCGCGCAAGACGAGCGTGATCCAGTTCCAGTATTCCGGCCTGCCGGCCGCGCGGCGCAACTGGTGGCTGGTGGTCGATCCCAAAAGCGGCACCGACCTGTGTTCGGTGGATCCGGGCCATGAGGTCGATCTCTATGTCGCCACCGACTTGCGCACCATGACCGCGATCTGGATGGGACTGGAGACGGTGCGAAAAGCGCTGGGGGACGGGCGGCTGAAGCTGACGGGCGACCGCAAGCTGGCCTCGGATATCCAGACCTGGCTGGGGCTCAGCCTGTTTGCGCCGACGAAACGGGCGGCTTAAAGCTTCTCGCCGTTCCGGTAGAACTGGGTGCCGATCTCGATCTTGCCGCGGCCCGTTTCCAGCCGGTGCTGGTTGGTGTCGCGCAGGGAATAGACGCAGCCGCAATATTCCTGCTGGTAGAATTCCTCGCGCTTGGAGATCTCGATCATGCGCGACGAGCCGCCACCCTTGCGCCAGTTGTAGGTCCAGTATTTGACACCGTCATACTTGCCGGCCGCGCGTTCGCCGCAGCCATTGATCTGGTTCATGTCCTTCCAGCGCGAAATGCCCAGGGACGAAGTGATGACGGGAAAGCCGTTCTCGTGGGCGTAGAGCGCGGTGCGCTCGAACCGCATGTCGAAGCACATGGTGCAGCGGGCGCCGCGCTCCGGCTCCATCTCCAGGCCCTTGGCGCGGGCCATCCAGTTGTCGGCGTCATAATCGGCGTCGATGAAGGCGATGCCGTGCTTTTCCGCGAACCGGATATTCTCGTTCTTGCGGATCTCGTATTCGCGCTTGGGATGGATGTTGGGATTGTAGAAGAAGATCGTGTAGTCGACGCCGCTGGCGGTCATCGCTTCCATCACCTCGCCCGAACAGGGCGCGCAGCAGGAATGCAGCAGCACCTTTTTGTGCCCATCGGGGGGCGCCAGGATCGGGCGGTCGGTCATCGTTCCTCTTTATAACAAAAAGGCCGGTCTTTCGACCGGCCTTTTCATTTTGCTTGTCGAAAGCCTCAGGCTTCCGCTGGCTCTTCTTCTTCGGCTTCGGCCTTGGGGCCGGCGCCTTCCTCGAACAGTTCCTCGGCGGCAACCTTGGCTTCCTCGGCGTCGGTCTTCTCGGCCAGCACGTTTTCACCGCGCGCCTGGCGCTCGGCTTCGTCTTCGCTGCGCGCGACGTTGACGGTGATGTTCACCTTCACTTCGGGATGCAGCACGACGGGAAGCGTGAACAGGCCGATCGACTTGATCGCCACGCTGATGGAGACCTGATGACGGTCCACCTTGAAGCCGGCCTTTTCCATGGCGTCAGCGACGTCACGGGGAGAGACCGAGCCATAAAGCTGGCCACGGTCGCCGGCCTGGCGGATCAGGACGAACTTCTGGCCGTCGAGCTTGTTGCCGATCTTTTCGGCTTCGCCCTTCAGCTTGAGGTTGTTGGCTTCGATCTGCGACTTCTGGGCCTGGAAGTATTCGCGGTTCGCCTTGGTGGCGCGCAGCGCTTTCTTCTTGGGCAGCAGGAAGTTGCGGGCAAAGCCGTCCTTCACCTTAACTTCGTCGCCGATCTGGCCGAGCTTTTCGACACGTTCGAGCAGGATCACTTGCATGGTCGCTCTCCTACTTCACGACATAGGGCAGCAGCGCCATGAAGCGGGCGCGCTTGATGGCGTTGGCCAAAATGCGCTGCTTCTTGTTGCTGACCGCGGTGATGCGCGACGGCACGATCTTGCCGCGCTCGGAAATGAAGCGCTGCAGGAGCTTGACGTCCTTGTAGTCGATCTTGGGGGCGTTATCGCCGGAGAAGGGGCAGGTCTTCTTGCGGCGGAAGAACGGACGGCGTGCGCCGTCCTCACGTCCACCGCGGCCGCCTTCGCGGTCGCCGCCGCGGGCTCCGTCACGATCACCACCGCGTCCGCCTTCGCGGCCGCCGTCACGATTTCCACCGTAGCTCATACCAGGATCTCCTCGGCTTCGCCTTCGGGCTTGGCGCCTTCGGGCTTGTCGTCGCGGCGGGCCTTGCTCGACGAGGTGTCGAACTGGTCCACCTTGACGGTGATGTAGCGCAGCACGTCTTCGTTGATCTTCAGCTGGCGTTCCAGCTCGACCACCGCGTTCGACGGCGCGTTGATGTTCAAGAGGACGTAATGTCCCTTGCGGTTCTTCTTGATGCGATACGCCAGACCGCGCAGGCCCCAATATTCCTGCTTCTCGATCTTGCCGCCTTCGCCTTCGACGATGGTCTTGAGATGGGTGGCCAGTGCGTCCACCTGTTGCGCGCTGATATCCTGGCGCGCGATCAGAAGATGCTCATAAAGAGCCATCTTGCGTTCCCTTTCTATGTGGTTGCGGAACAAAAGCGAGGAGGGCCCTGCGCTTTTGCCTTGGCTCGACCGGAACGCGCACCATGCGCTACCTCCCTGGGGAAGCTCCGACGACCGCAGCCGTTGAGGGCGGGTCTATAGAGAAAAGGTCCCTAAAGGGCAAGATCGGGGAAAATTCCCGTTACCACAGCGGGTTAACCCCGATCGAACCTGCCATTTTGGGCACTAGACCGCCCGTGCGGACGATGCGACGCTGGCCAAAAGCAGGGGCGGGGAATGACAGCGATACGAAGTGAGGCGGACGCGATCCTGCGCCGCGCCGCCTGGCGGCTGGTGCCGCTGATCCTGGCAATGTACGTCGCCGCCTTCCTCAACCGGGTGAATGTCGGCTTTGCCGCGCTCACCATGAACCAGGACCTGGGCTTTTCGCCCGAAGTGTTCGGCTGGGGCACCGGCATTTTCTTCCTGGGCTATCTGGTGTTCGAGGTGCCCTCCAACCTGATCATGGAGAAGGTTGGCGCGCGCATCTGGTTGGCGCGCATCATGATCACCTGGGCGCTGGTCTCGATGGCGTTCGCCTTCGTACAGGGCCCGCTGATGTTTTTCCTGCTGCGGTTCCTGCTGGGCGTGGCGGAAGCCGGCTTCTATCCGGGCATCCTGCTGTATTTCACCTACTGGTTTCCCGCCTCCACCCGGGCGCGCATCCTGGCGATCTTCTGCATGGGCATTCCGGTGTCGAACATCATCGGCTCGCCCTTGTCGGGCTGGCTGATGGGCTTTGCCGGTTACGGCTTCAAGGGTTGGCAGTGGATGTATCTTCTGGAAGGGGTTCCCACCATCGCGCTGGGATTCCTGGCGCTGTGGCTGCTGCCCGACAATCCGCGCAAGGCACCGTTCCTGACGGACGCCGAAAAAGACATCGTGATGGCCAAGCTGGCGTCCGAGCCGAAGGCGGAAGTGCATGGCTTTGGCGAGATGCTGAAGGACTGGCGGGTCTGGGCGCTGATCATTCCGGACTTCACCATCGTGTTCGGCATTTACGCGCTGGGCTTCTGGATGCCCCAGATGATCCATGCCATGGGCTACACCATCAAGCAGACCAGCTACATCCTGATCATTCCCTATGCCGCTTCGCTGGCGGTGCTGTGGATCATCGGCCTGTCCAGCGACCGCACCGGCAAGCGGGCGCTGCATTTCGTGATCTCGGCGCTGGTGGCGGCGGTGGGCTTCGGCATCGCCGCGATCGGCGTGGGCAACGACGTGCTGGTGATCCTGGGCTTCTGCCTGGCGTCGGGCGGGGTCTATTCAGGCCTGGCCACCTTCTGGTCGGTGCCGCCGCTGTTCCTGGGCGGCTCGGCCGTGGCCGGCGCCTTTGCGCTGATCAATTCGGTGGGCAATCTGTCGGGCTTTGTCGGGCCCGGCCTGATGGGCTGGCTGCTGCAGACCACCGGCAGCTACACCATCGGCATGTATATGTGCACCGGCGTGGCGCTGGCGGCGGCGCTGTCCATGGCCGTGCTGGCACGCTATTGCCGCACGCCATGAACGCCGACGAACTTGTCATCAAGTCCGACCGCATCCTGGCGCGCGCCGCCTGGCGGCTGATCCCCTTCATGGCGCTGATGTATGTGGTCGCTTTCCTGGACCGCTCCAACATCTCCTTCGCCGCGCTGCAGATGAACAAGGAGCTCGGTTTCTCGCCGCAGCTTTACGGCAATGCCGCCGGCATCTTCTTCCTGGGCTATTTCCTGTTCGAGGTGCCGTCCAACCTGATGCTGCAAAAAGTCGGCGCGCGGCTCTGGATGTGCCGTATCTGCGTCAGCTGGGGATTGCTGTCCATGCTGACAGCCTTCTGCCGCGAGCCGATCAGCTTCTGCACCGTGCGCTTCCTGCTGGGTGCGGCGGAAGCGGGGCTCTATCCCGGCATGATCCTCTACATGACTTACTGGTTTCCTCAGTCGACGCGGGCGCGCTTCATCGCCCTGTTCCTGGGCGGGGTGCCCCTGTCAGCGGTGATCGGCGGTCCGCTGTCGGGATGGTTGCTGGGTGTCGAGGGCTATGGCCTGTCGGGCTGGCAATGGATGATGATCCTGGAAGGCATTCCGTCCTTGCTGTGCGGCGCCGCGACCTTGTGGGTGCTGCCCGATGGCCCGGCCAAGGCCAAATGGCTCACACAAGAGGAAAAGCAGATCATCGCCGCGCGCCTGGCCGCCGAGCCGCCGGGCCAGTTGCACGGGCTGAAGGAGATGCTGCTGGACAAGCGCATCTGGCTTTTGATGATCCCGGATTTTTCCATCGTCATCGCGCTGTACGGCATGGGCCTGTGGCTGCCCCAGATGATCAAGGCGATGGGTTATTCCAACCTTGAGACCGGCTTCATCAGCGCCATGCCGTATCTTCTGGCGATGGGAGCGATGGTGGCGCTGGGTTATTCCAGCGATCGCCGCGGCGAGCGCGCCGGCCATGTCGCTTTCGGCGCACTGGCAGGGGCGGCCGGGCTGATTGGCGCGGTGTGGTTCGTTCATCACGGCCTGATCATCCTGTCGCTGTGCGTCGCGGCCAGCGGCATCTATGCTGCGCTGGCGGTGTTCTGGACCTTGCCGTCCGCCATGCTGCGCGGCACGGCGGCGGCAGGCGGGTTGGCGCTGCTCAACAGCTTCTCCAATCTGGGCGGTTATTTCGGTCCCACATTGATGGGATGGGCCAGGCAGCAAACCGGCAACTTCACCTTGGGCATGGCGTTGTTGTCGGGCATGCTGGTGTTGGCCGCCATTTCAGTTGTGATAATCGGGCGGGTGTTCTTTCCGCGGAACTTGACTCCCTGAGGCCCTCTTGATTTGTCTCGCCCCATGACTCGGATCTTTATTTTCCCCGGACAGGGCAGCCAGAAGATCGGCATGGGCAAGGAGCTCGCCGATGCCTTCGCCGCCGCCCGTGAAGTTTTCCAGGAAGTGGATGACGCGCTGTCGCAAAAGCTTTCCAAAATCATGTGGGAAGGCCCTGAGTCCGATCTTGTCCTGACCGAGAATGCCCAGCCCGCCATCATGGCCGCCTCCATCGCGTTGGTGCGCATCCTGGAAAAGGAGATGGGCCTGGATGTCGCAAAGCACGCGCATCTGGTGGCCGGTCATTCCTTGGGCGAATATTCGGCGCTCTGCGCCGCCGGCGCTTTCACCCTGGCCGATACCGCGCGCCTTCTGAAGGCCCGCGGCCAGGCGATGCAATCGGCCGTGCCGGTGGGCGAGGGCGGCATGACCGCCCTGATCGGCGCGGAGATCGAACAGGCCGAGGACGTTGCCAAGGAAGCATCCGCTGCCGGTGGCACCTGCGTCGTCGCCAACGACAATGCGCCGGGCCAGGTGGTGATTTCCGGCACATTGGATGCGCTGGCGCGTGTGCCCGATATCGCCAAGGCCAAGGGCATCAAGCGCGCCCTGCCGCTGGCGGTGTCCGCACCCTTTCATTGCCCGTTGATGCAGCCGGCCGCCGACCAGATGGCCAAGGCGCTGGCCGCGGTGACCATCCGCCCGCTGGTGGTGCCGGTGCTGGCCAATGTCACGGCAAAAGAAGCCAGCAATCCCGATCATGTCCGCCAGCTTCTGGTGGAACAGATCACCGGCCGCGTGCGCTGGCGCGAAAGTATCCTGTCGCTGCAATCGCTGAAGGTGGACACCACTGTGGAATTTGGCGGCAACAAGGTCCTGTCCGGCATGGTCAAGCGCATCGATCCGTCGCTGCAGATGATCACGCTCGACAGCCCTGGCGATCTTGAAGCTTTTGGAAAGGCGCTCTGAGATGTTTGACCTGACAGGCAAGACCGCACTCATCACCGGCGCCTCCGGCGGCATCGGCGGCGCCATCGCCAAATCGCTGCATGGCCAGGGCGCCAAGGTGGTTCTGTCAGGCACCCGCGCCGAAGCGCTGGAAGCGGTGCGCGCCGAACTGGGCGAGCGTGCCTTTATCGCGCCGGCCAACCTGTCCGACATCGCTTCCGTCGAAGCCCTGACCAAGTCGGCGGAAGAAGCCGCGGGCGGCAGCATCGATATCCTGGTCAACAATGCCGGCATCACCAAAGACAATCTCTTCATGCGCATGAAGGACGATGAGTGGGACCAGGTGATCGCGGTCAATCTCACCGCCGCCTTCCGCCTGTCGCGCGCGGTGCTGCGCGGCATGATGAAGAAGCGCTGGGGCCGCATCATCCAGATCACATCCGTGGTCGGCGCCACCGGCAATCCGGGCCAGGGCAACTATGCCGCCGCCAAGGCGGGGCTGGTGGGTATGAGCAAGAGCCTGGCGGCCGAAGTCGCCTCGCGCAACATCACCGTCAATGCCGTGGCGCCCGGTTTCATCCAGACCGCCATGACCGACGTGCTGACCGACCAGCAAAAAGAGATGATCAGTCAGCGAATCCCGGCCGGCCGGATGGGTCTTCCGGGTGAAATCGCCGCCGCCGTGACCTATCTGGCATCCGAAGAAGCGGCCTATGTGACGGGCGAAACCATCCATATCAACGGCGGGATGGCGATGATATGACTTTAATTACAATAGCTTAAGCACTACATTGGCGAGACGGAACGGTTATGTTACCAAACCGGCCATCCCGCGAAGCACCGAAACAGCGGGTCCGGCGTTTCCCCATTTGCCGGTTTGAAATCTAGAGAGGCTTACAAGTCCATGAGCGATACTGCCGAGCGCGTGAAAAAGATCGTCGTCGAACATCTCAATGTCGATGCCGAGAAAGTCACGGATACCGCGTCCTTCATCGAAGACCTGGGCGCCGACAGCCTCGACACCGTCGAGCTGGTCATGGCGTTCGAAGAAGAATTCGGCATCGAAATTCCCGATGACGCGGCCGAGTCCATCGTGACCGTCGGTGACGCCGTCAAGTATATCGACAAAGCCAACGCCTCCTGATCCGGCGCTGAAGGTCAGAAGACCATGCGCAGGGTCGTAGTTACCGGCCTGGGTCTCGTCACACCGCTGGCATGCGGTGTGGAGGAGACTTGGTCGCGTCTGCTTGCCGGGCAATCGGGCGCCAGCACCATCACCAAGTTCAAGGTGGATGACCTGGCGACCAAGATCGCCTGTCAGGTGCCGCGCGGCGATGGCTCGGACGGCACCTTCAATCCCGACCAGTGGGTGGACGCCAAGGAACAAAGGCGCATGGATGATTTCATCATCTATGGGCTGGCGGCGGCCAAGCAGGCGGTCGCCGATTCCGGCTGGGTGGCCCAGAGCGACGAGGACAAGTACCGCACCGGTGTGTTGATCGGTTCTGGTATCGGGGGCCTCGACGGCATCGAGCAGGCCTCGATCCTGGTCCATGAAAAAGGCCCGCGCCGCCTGTCGCCTTTCTTCATTCCGGGGCGGCTGATCAATCTTGTGTCGGGCTATGTCTCCATCGAGCACAGCTTCAAGGGCCCTAACCATGCGGTGGTCACCGCCTGCGCCACCGGCGCGCATGCCATCGGCGACGCCGCCCGGCTGATCGCGCTGGACGATGCTGACGTCATGATCGCGGGCGGTGCCGAAAGCGCGGTCTGCCGCATCGGCATTGCCGGCTTCAATGCCTGCCGCGCTCTGTCCACCGCCTACAATGACACGCCCACCAAGGCTTCGCGCCCCTATGACAAGGACCGCGACGGGTTTGTGATGGGCGAGGGCGCCGGCATCGTGGTGCTGGAAGAGCTGGAACATGCCAAGGCGCGCGGCGCGAAGATTTATGGCGAAGTCACGGGCTATGGCCTGTCAGGGGATGCCTATCACATCACCGCCCCATCGGAAGACGGCGATGGCGGCTACCGCGCCATGCAGATGGCGCTGAAGCGCGCCGGCATCGCAGCCTCCGACATCGATTATGTGAATGCCCATGGCACATCCACCATGGCCGACGGTATCGAGCTGGGTGCGGTGGAACGATTGCTGGGCAATGCCGCGGCCAAGACGCCCATGTCCTCGACCAAATCCTCGATCGGGCATCTGCTCGGCGCGGCCGGTTCTGTGGAAGCGATCTTCTGCCTGCTGGCGATGCGCGACGGCATCGTGCCGCCCACCATCAACCTGGACAATCCCGACGTCGTGACCGCCATGGACCTGGTGCCCAACAAGGCGCAGAAGCGTGAGGTCAACATCGCGATGTCCAACAGCTTCGGTTTCGGTGGCACAAACGCCGCTCTGATCCTCTCCAAAATTTGATGCGTCTGCTCTTCGTCCTGGCGGTGCTTTGCGTCATCGCCGCCGGGGTGTTCGAGTGGGCCTGGTCGGCCTGGGACGGCCCGGGTCTTCCGGCGCGCTCGGGCAACCAGACCGTGGTGATGGTGGTGCCCCATACCAGGCTTCATGACATCGCCCAGACCCTGGAACAGAAAGGCGCGCTCAAGAGCGCCCTGATTTTCGAGATCAACCTGCGTCTGCGCGGGCTGGCCGACAAGGTGAAGGCCGGCGAATTCGCCATTCCCTCCGGCGCCTCGATGCGCACCATCGCCGATATCCTGGTGGCGGGCAGATCCATCCAGCACAAGCTGACGGCCGCCGAAGGCCTGACCAGCGACATGATCTGGAAGCTGGTGCAGAAGAACGATGTGCTGACCGGCGATGCCGGGCCGGTGCCGCAGGAAGGCACGTTGTTGCCGGAAACCTATCTCTTCACCCGCGGCGAAACCCGCGCGCATCTGCTGGCCAAGATGGCAAAAGCCCAGGACGTCTTCCTGGCCGGAAAATGGGAAAGCCGCGCCAGCGGCCTTCCGCTGGCTTCCATGCGCGAGGCGATCATCCTGGCCTCCATCGTGGAAAAGGAAACCGGGCTGGCATCGGAGCGCCGCCATGTCGCCGCCATCTTCATCAACCGGCTGAAGATCGGCATGCGGCTGCAGACCGACCCCACCATCATCTATGACCTGACCAAGGGCTATCCGCTGGGCCGCGGCATCCGCGCCAGCGAGCTGGCGGCGGCCACGCCCTACAACACCTATGTCAATGCCGGCCTGCCGCCGGGTCCGATCTGCAATCCGGGCAAGGACGCCATAGCCGCGGTGCTCAATCCGGAGACCAGCGAGGATCTGTATTTCGTCGCCACCGGCCATGGCGGGCATGCCTTTGCCGCGACCATCGCGCAACAGGAGCGCAATGTTGCCGCCTATCGCGCTTTCGAGCGCCAGAACCACGCCAACGAGAACCCGGCTCCCGATCCGGTGACGGTCAGCGAAAGGCTGGAAGAGACGCCGGTTCCGGTTCCCAACGTTGCGGCGCCCAAGCTGCCCGCGCCGCACAAGAAAAAGCGCGCCGCTCACCGCAGGTGACAGCGCCTGTGTGCACGCGCTAATTTCGCAGCTCAGCGGAGTTGCCCATGACCTTTGCCAGCATGACGGGATTTGCCGAAAGCACGGGCAGCCACGAAGGCCTGCGCTGGCGCTGGGAAGCCAAGAGCGTCAATGGCCGCAGCCTGGATCTGCGGCTGCGCACCCCGCCCGGCTATGATGGGCTGGAAGCCCCCGCGCGCCGGCTGGCGGCCGAGCGCTTCCTGCGCGGCGCCTTCCAGATTTCCCTGTCCGTCGAACAGCCGGAAATCGCGCGCGGTCTCAGCGTGGATGCGGTAGCCCTGGCCAGCGCCGTGCGCATCGCGCGCGAGGTCGCCGCCGAGACCGGCCTCGCGCCGGCGCGGGTGGATGGCCTTTTGGCGCTCAAGGGCGTGATCGTCGCCGATGAAGTGGCAGCGCCCCTCGATCCGGTCGCCCGCGCGCACCGCGATGCCGCCATCCTGGAAAGCCTGGCGGGCGCGTTTGACCGGCTGGTGAAGGAACGCTGCAGTGAAGGCGCCAAGCTGGCGGCGCTGATGACGGCGCAGATGGACGAGATCGAAAAGCTGGTGGGCGAGGCCGGCCGGCTGGCCGCGGCCCAGCCCGCGGCGCTGAAGGCGCGGCTGGACGCACAGCTCAAGGAATTGCTGGACGGCGGATCGGTCTCGGAAGACCGGCTGGCGCAGGAAGTGGCGCTGCTGGCGGTCAAGGCGGATGTGCGCGAGGAGCTGGACCGGCTCGCCGCCCATGTCCAGGACGCCCGCGCCCTGATCGGGGACGGCAAGGGCGTGGGCCGCAAGCTGGATTTCCTGGCCCAGGAATTCAACCGCGAAGCCAACACATTGTGCTCCAAATCCAGCGACATCGCATTGACCCGCACCGGCCTCGCCCTTAAGGCGGTGATCGACCAGTTCCGCGAGCAGTCCCAGAATGTCGAATAGCAATATCCAGCGCCGGGGCCTGATGCTGGTCCTGTCTTCGCCTTCGGGGGCGGGCAAGACCACCCTGTCGCGCCGCCTGCTGGAGAGTGACGGCAATATCCAGCTGTCGGTGTCCGCCACCACCCGCCCGATGCGGCCGGGCGAAATCCATGGCAAGGATTATCACTTCCTCAGCATGGAGGAGTTCGACGCCTGGCGGGCGGAGGGAAAATTCCTGGAACATGCCACCGTGTTCGGCAATCGCTATGGCACGCCCTCGCACCTGGTGAATGACGTGCTCAGCAGTGGCCGCGACGTGCTGTTCGACATCGATTGGCAGGGCACCCAGCAGCTGAAGGAGAAAAAGCGCGACGATCTGGTCAGCATCTTCATCCTGCCGCCCAGCCATGACGAACTGGAGCGCCGCCTGCGCAACCGCGCCCAGGACAGCGAGGAAACCGTGGCGGGCCGCATGGCCAAGGCGGCGGACGAGATCAGCCATTGGCCCGAATATGACTATGTGATCGTCAACACCGATGTGGACAAGGCGCTGGGCGACATCCAGGCGGTCCTCAATGCCGAACGGCTGAAACGCAGCCGCCAGACCGGCATATCGGAGTTTGTCGGCAAGCTGGTATGACACCGATCGCGATCCTGGGCAGCCTGGCTGCCATTGCCTCCACCGTCAGCTTCGCGCCCCAGGCCATCAAGATCATCCGTACGCGCCAGACAAAGGATATCTCGCTGGGCATGTACGCCATCACTGTCGCCGCTTTTGCGTTGTGGTGCGCCTATGGCGTGATGCTGGGCCAATGGCCGCTGATCGCCTCCAACAGCATCTGCCTGCTGCTCTCCGGCTTTATCCTGATGATGAAGCTTCTGCCGCGCCGCGCCAAGGACAAGGTCGCCGACGCGGTGACGCCGAAAGCCTAGGTTTCCCGGCCTGAGATTTGTGCCATACTGTACGGACTGAAATGGCGGGGCCCCAATGTCCGATACCGAAAATTCGCGCCGCATCATCCTTGCGGGCCTGCTGTCGCTTGTGCCGTTGAAGGCTGCCGCGCAGATCCAGCTGCCGGGTGCGGTCAGCGATTACCTGAACCGCAACAAGCCCGCTTCAGCGCCTGTGTCTGCCGGCGCGCCCGCCGGGGCCGCGCTCAGCCAGAACCAGATCGGTGCGGGCCTGAAGGATGCGATGAAGGTCGCTTCGCGCAGGGTGATCGGCCAGGTCGGCAAACCCAATGGCTATTTCGGTGATCCGGCCATCAAGATTCCGCTGCCGGGCGGCCTGGAACGGGTAGCGGGACCGTTGCGCGCGGTGGGCGCCTCCGGCCTGCTGGACGACCTGACCCTGCGGATGAACCGGGGCGCCGAACAGGCAGCGCCCAGGGCGCTGAACATCTTTGTCGATGCCGCTTCCGGCATGAGCTTCGACGATGCGCGCGGCATCCTGACCGGGCCGCAGGACTCGGTGACCCAGTATTTCAAGCGCACCACCTCGGGCACCTTAACGACGGAATTCCATCCCATTGTCAGCAATGCGCTGACCGGGGCGGGTGCGATGCGCGCGCTGAAGTCGGTACAGGACCGGGTGGGCGCGATGCCATTCGTGGCCCAGGCGATGGGCAGTTTCGATCTTGTCGATTTCACCGTGGGCAAGGCGCTCGACGGGCTGTTCCACTACCTGGCGGTCGAAGAAGCTTCCATTCGCACCAATCCGGCGGCGCGCTCGACCGCCCTGCTGCGCAGCATCTTCGGCTGATCAGTTCAAAGCTCTTGCCAACGCGGCGAACTGCTCGATGGTCAGGTCTTCGGGGCGCGCCGTGGGATCGATTCCGGCTTTTTCCGCCAGTGCCTCGCCGCCCAGCGCTTTCAGCGACTGGCGCAGCATCTTGCGGCGCTGGCCGAACGAGGCGGCGGTGATTTTCTCCAGATCGGACAGCGCACAGGGCGCCAGCGGCTGCGCGCGCGGCTCCAGACGCACGATGGACGAGGTGACCGAGGGCGGCGGCACGAAGGCGCCGCGGTTGACGTCGAACAACAGCTTTGCCGTGCAGCGCCACTGCGCCAGCACCGACAGCCGGCCGTAATGCTCGGTTCCCGGCCTTGCGGTGATGCGCTGGGCCACTTCCTTCTGGAACATCAGGGTCAGGCTGGCCCAGACCGGCGGCCAGCTTTCGGCGGTCAGCCATTTGATCAGGATGGCGGTGCCGACATTATAGGGCAGGTTGGCGGCAATGCGTGCCCCACGCGGCAGGATGCCGGCTTCGTCCAGTTCCAGCGCATCATCGGAGATGATCTGCAATCTTCCCGGATAGGCGGCGGCGATCTCTTCCAGCGCCGGCAGGCATCGCGCGTCGCGCTCCACCGCGATCACCTTGTCTGCCCCTTCACCCAGCAGCGCGCGGGTCAGCCCGCCGGGACCGGGCCCGACCTCATAGAAGGTGCCGCCGTCTGCTGCCCCCGCCGCGCGGGCGATCTTGGCGGTGAGGTTCAGGTCGAACAGAAAATTCTGGCCCAGCGATTTCTTGGGCGCCAAACCATGTGCAGCGATCACCTCGCGAAGAGGCGGCAGTTTATCGGCTGCGGGCATCGGCCATATCCGCGGCCATCTGCACCGCCGCGATCATGCTGCGGGCATCGGCCTTACCCTGACCGGCGATATCCAGCGCGGTGCCGTGGTCGGGCGAGGTGCGCACGATGGGCAAGCCCAGGGTGACATTGACCCCATCCCAGAAGCTCAGGGTCTTGATCGGGATCAGCGCCTGGTCGTGATACATGCACAGCGCCGCATCATAGGTCTTGCGCGCTTCGGCGTGGAACAGCGTGTCGGCGGACAGCGGCCCGCGCACCGCAAAGCCGCGCGCCCTCAGCGCCGCGATGGCCGGCGCGATGATGGCTGCGTCTTCGCCGCCCAGCACGCCGTCTTCCCCGGCATGGGGATTGAGGCCCGCCACCGCCAGGCGCGGGTTCAAAATGCCGAAGTCGCGGCGCAGCGCGGTCAGGATGATCTCGCCGGTATCGAATATCGATTGTTTGGTGATGGCCTTTGGCACATCGGCCACCGGCATGTGGATGGTCAGCGGCACCACCCGCAACGTGTCGCTGGCCAGCATCATCACGGCACGGTGTGCGCCGGTGAGGTGGGCAAGAAATTCGGTATGGCCCGGAAAGGCGAACCCCGCAGCGTTCAGCACCGATTTGTGAATGGGGGCGGTGACCAGGGCCGCGGCCTTGCCGTTCAGACAGGCCTTCACCGCGATCTCGATGGCTTCGGTCACGGCAGCGGCGTTGGCGGGATCGGGTGCTCCGGGAACCGCGGAAACCTGCGAATGGGTTGGGATCAACGCGTCCTTGCGTGCGCTGAATACGGCCGCATCGCCCACCAGCTTCAGGGGATGCGATCCGACCTTTCCGCCAAAGCGATCGAAGGTGGCAAGCGCAACCTCCGGCCCTATGCCGGATGGCTCGCCCATGGTGATGAGGATGGGAAGCGCGTTGCCCTTAGCGGACTTATCCAATGATCCGCTCTTAGCGGGCTTATTTAATGATCCGCTTTTAGCGGATAAGGGCATCTGGCTTGCTGTCATCGCGCACCTGGATGTTCGCGTCGCGCTTCAGGTCGCGCAGATAGCGCCGCGCCAGGGCGGCGATCTGGTTCTGGAACAGCTGGTCTTCCACCTGCTGGCGGGTGGGCATCACATAGGCGGTCTTGATCTCGATCCGCTTGTCGCAGCGCCCGATCAGTTCGATGCCGGCTTCGTCCTGGAACGGCATGGCCGCTTCGCCCGGCTTGGAATTCTTCAGCGCCTCCTGAATCTGCGGGCTGAGGTCGGACAGCTTGGCTTCCCCCAGATCCATATAGACGCTGCCATTCATCTTGCCGTGCAGTTCGTCCAGCTGCTTGCAGCCCGTATAATGCTGCTGGATCTGCACCGCCACCTTCATGATCTCTTCGATCTGCTGCTTGGGCGTGCGCGGGTCAACCGGCAGCAGCAGGCGCGCCAGTGGCAAGGTGCCGGCCGGTCCGACGGGACCGGTGGGCGCATCGGAAATCTTGGTGCCGAGAGGCTCCTGGCGCTCGCGCAAGCCCAGCACGTAATAGCCGCCGGTCGAGCGGATCGGCTCGCTGATCGCGCCCACTTCCATCTTGGCCAGCGCCGCGTTCAGTTCCGGGGCCAGCTGGCCTTCATTGATCCAGCCCATGTCGCCGCCAGTCGCCGCAGTGGGGTGCTGGCTGAACTGGCGTGCCACCACGGGAAAGGGCGCGCCCTGATGAAGCTGCTTTTCGACTTCCTCGGCATCCTTCTTGACCTTGGCGTCCTGCTCGGGATTGTCGACGGGAAGGAAAATTTCCATCACGCGATAGTGTGGCTTGTTGGCGCCATCGGCATAGCGCGCCATTTCGGTCTTCACCATTTCGTCGGTGACGTTCACCCGGTCGCCATACTCGTCCTGCACCGTCTTCTGCCAGGCGATCGACGCCGTGATCTGGGCGCGCAGCGCTTCCTCGCTGGCGCCGGCATTGGTCAGATTCTGGCGCAGCTGCTCGATGGTGAAACGATATTCCTGCATCATGGCGTTGAGGCGCTTGTCGACCTCAACCGGGCTGACAGTGATCCTTTTCTTCACCGCTTCCTGCAGCTGGACCTTCTCGGCCTGCAGCTGTTCCAGGATCTGGCTGCGCATGCGGGTCTTCTGCTCCGGCGTCAGCTGCGCCTGGCTGAACCCGTTCAACGCCAGGTACAGCGCAATGCGCTGGCGCAGTTCGAAGTCGGAAATGGATTCGTCATTGACGGTGGCGACAATGGAATCGGAATCGGCGGCGGCCCTTTCCGCGGCCGCGTCGATCACGGCGGCATCGTTGTTCTTGGCTTCCTGTATGGGATCGCCATTGGTATCCCGGGGCGCATCGGGCTTGTCCGTGCCGTCGGCTGCGGTGGCGGCGGGGGGCGCGTCGGCGGTGGGCGGCGCGTCCGCGCTGGGCGGGGTATCTGCGGCCGGCTTGACGGCAGGTCCTACGGCGGGCGCGATGGCGCCTTCCGGCGCGGCAGCCCGCTTGGAGGCGGCAAGTCTGGTTTGTGTCTGGGCCTTTGCCGGCAGCGGCGCCACGGCGGGGGCCGGCTTGAACCCGGCATCCTGGGCCAGCGACGCGATGCATCCGCCAGCCAGTACGGCAGCGCCCAGCAAGAGGGTGGTGGCAATTCTCATCGTCTGATCTTTTGCCGCAAAAATGGGATCATGAAGGCGCTCCGCGTCCGATACGCGGTTGCTATCGGACCCGCTAACCTGCTGCTAAAATACGGAAAATCCCGCCGCAATCAAGGAAAACTGAGCAGTTGCGAAAACCCCTAGCCCAAGGCGGCTTTTAGGGCGCGCCTAGGGGTGGGTCAGGGCGAAAACATCCCGCGGGAACAGAGAGAAGGGCTGGATTGGGCTGTCCCCGGTCTTGAGGCTAAAGCGCAGAATCACCGAGGTGGAGGGCGGCACGCCCAGGATGAGGTCCGAAGTGTATTTGCGCCGGTAGGCCAGCGAAATGGCCAGGCATTCATCCTCATAGCCCAGGCCATATTCGGTGTTCAGGAACTGGCTGTTGGAAAGGTCGCGTTGGCCGGCCACGAACACCTGCCAGTTGCGCCACACATTCAGGTCGGCCTGGGCGTTCACTTCCTCGCGGCTGGGCAGGCCCAGGGCGGTGACCTGGGGCGGCAGGTTGACGTAGCTGACTTGCAGCGAGGAGCGGGCATAGCTTCCGGTTACATAAACTTCATGACGGCGCACTGTGCCGTTACCGCGATCCACGTCCCAGCGGTCGGTGATGTCCAGGTGCGGGAACTTGACCGAGAAGCTGCCCACCAGGTCGGACGAGGTGCCGCTGTTGCCGGAAAAGGCGGCGAACAGGGGGTCGCGCTTGAGGCGATAGGTCTGGCCGACCTGGGCCTCAACCTTGCCGCCGGGAAACAGCGCTTCGGCCATGACGCCGACATTGGCGCGCGGGCCGCTTTCGATCAGATCGTAGCCGGGCACCTGGTTGAAGCTGAAGACATTGTTGTCATCGAACTCGAACGCCTGAGAGTCCTCAATACGCAATCCCAGCGGATTGCCGCCATAGGGCTGGGCAATGACCTGGGCGATGGGCTGCAGGATGTAGGAATGGCCAGGGCTGGCGCCGTCGGCGACAAAGGGCCAGCGCCAATCCAGCGCGACATAGACGGTGCCGCGTTCCAGGGTGGCGTCGGTGGTGCGGGGCGGGCCGGCGAGCGGATTGTCGAAGTGATAGGCGTCGCCGCGGGCATCGGTCACGATGGTCCAGAGCTGGCCATTGTCGAGCACGAAGGGCTTCTTCCAATTCAGCTCGCCGGTGATGCGCTGGTCGTTGCGCTGGTTGTCGCGGCCGATCGCAACGCCGTTCAGATCGAAGCGGAAGGATCCGCCCAGCACCTTCTGGGTCGGGATCCACGACATCTCCAGCCGCGGCAGGACAAAGGGAATGCGCGAAGTGATGTCGGTGGAGCGCAGGCCCTGGAAGTAATAGCTGGTCAGCGCGAAACGCGAACGTCCGGGCGTGGCTTCGATGAAGGCGTCGTTGGTCAGCCGGTCCAGGAAGGAAATATCGTAGAAGCGCATATAGGCGCTGTTACTGGTCGCCGCCACGTCAAAGCCGGTGCGCCAGTTCTGGCTGAGCATGAAGCGGCCCGAGCCGAAGATGTGGCCGTAAGTCTGTGCGCCGGGCGAGCCCGCCAAACCGCCATTTGGGTTGTAGGCGCCGCTGCCCTGGAACCACATCCCGCTATTGTTCCAGCGCTCGCGATATTCCATCTCCAGCACTTCGCCCCCCTTGGTGGAGAACATCGGCGCCACGGTCAGGTCCTGGCTGGGTGAGATCGCGACATAGATCGGCAGGCGGGTGAAGTAGCCGATCTTGGTGGAGTTTCCGACCTCCGGCGTCAAAAGCCCGGTGGCATAGCGCACCGTGGGATCGGAGACCGAAAAGGCCGGCAGCCAGGCCACCGGCACGCCTTCGACGGAAATGGTGGCGCTTTTGAAGCGCACCTTGTGCTTTTCCTGGTCATAGACCACGCGCTCGGCCTTGACCTGCCACAGGGGCGTGCGCTGGCCGGGTTTGTTGCAGATCTTGCAGGGGCTGTAGGCGGTGCGGTTCGCGGTCACCTTGGTTCCCACGCGCTGGGCGCTGCGCGCCGCCAGCCGGCCGGTCTTGCCGATCAGGGCGCCGAAGCCCGACAGCGCGCCGTCGCGCATATGATCGGTCAGCACCACATGGTCGGCGAAAGCGATATTGCCGCGCGCGTCGGTGATGCTGACATGGCCGCGCGCCGTCACCTTGTCATTTGTCTGGTCGTAATCCACGCGCTCGGCCAACAGCGTGCGGCCGTCATCCACGATCTCGACATGGCCGACCGCTGAAACTGTCTTGCTTTCGTTGTCATAGATGACTTCGTCCGCCTGCAGCAGCAAAGGCGCGTTCTTTGCCGGCGGCTTTATGGTGCCGACATGAATCTGCGCCGCCTGGGCGATCAGCGGGATCATGGCGCAGGCGCCCAAGAGGCCAAGACGCAACCCGGTCGCGCGCATCAGCCGTCCTCTTGGCTGAAGACAAGCGTCATGCCGATCAGGATGGAGGCCAGCGCCGGCGCGGTCGCCGCCAGCAAAAGCGGCACAGCGCCGGAGCGGCCCAGCACGGTGGTCAGATCCTGAAAGAAATAGACGCCGAAGCCGCAGGCGGCGCTCAGCAGAATGACCTTTGTCACACCGCCTTCGCGTCCCAGGCGCAGAGAAAAGCTGGCCGCCATGAAAACCATGGCCGCGAACAGGGCAGGCAGGGCATAGAGATTGTAGAGATATAGCTGGTAACGCGACGCCGAGAATCCCGCGGCCTGGGCAGCGCGGATGTAACCGGGCAGGTCCCAGAAAGACAGCGCATCGGGCGCGGTGGAGCTTTCCACGATCTGTTCCGGCGTCAGGGTGGTGGGCAGGGTGTAGCTGTCATGATGGACCGGCGTGCCACCGGGGCCTGAAACCCAGGCATTATCCAAGGTCCAAACTTGATCGCCCAACTGGGCCGACTTGGCGTCGATGCGGCCCAGGAACTTGTCGTTCGCGCCATAGAGCAGCACCAGGACATCTTCCAGATGCTCACCCTGCTGGGCGACGCGCAGGGCATGGATCACCGATTGCTGGCGGGCATCGCCCTGGCGCAGCCAGAGCCCGTTGATCGAGACCGAGAGCTGGCTTTCCTCGCCCTTGACGTAGCGCGCTTCCAGTCCTGCGAATTCTGAAAACATGCGCGCGGAGATAGGGGTGAAAAGGGTAACGGTGGCCACGCCGATCAGCACCGAAACGGTGAGCGGCGGCAACAGGAAATCCCAGGCCGAGACGCCGGCGGCCCGCGTCGCCACCAGCTCGCGCGACCGCGACAGGCGCACAAAGGTGAACACCCCGCCCAGCAGGATGGCGAAGGGCAACATCTTCTGGCCCAGGTCCGGCAGCTGCAGCACCGCCATGCCCACCGCCACCGAGGTGGAGACGTTATGGCCGGCGGTGCGGTTAAGCAGATCCACGATATCGATGGAAAAGGCCATGGCCAGGAACAGGGAATAGACCACGGTCACGCCCACCAGGAACTGGATCGCCAGGTAGCGGTAAAGCGTCCAGGACCAGCTCATGCTGTTTGCACCTTGAAGCGCTGGCGCAGGGAAGTGGGCGAATAGCCTGCCAGCACGGCGATGGCGCCCGCCGCGCCCAGCAGCGGCAAAAGATAGAAGGCGATCACCAACGGCGGGTTGTGCTGTGCCACGCCCATTACGCCGTAACCGGCTATGCGCAGGCCCGCCGCCGCCAGGCTGGCAACGGTCAGGCGCAACGCGATGCTGCCGCGCTGACGCCGGCCGCGCATCACCGCCGCAAGCGCGATCAAGGCGAAGGTGAAGCAGTAAAGCGGCTGGGAGAGGCGGTTATGCGCCTCGGCAAAGAACTGGTCGCGGATGCGCTGGGTCACGCCCTGGGTTTCGGGCGGCCAGAGCAGTTCGTTCAGGTAGCGCTCGTTCAGTTTGCGCAAGGTGTTGCGGGTCGGAGCGGCGAACTGATCCAGGTTCACCGTATCGCGCTCGAAATGCAGAACCTGGAGCTGCTTGCCGCCTTGCGCGCTGGTCTCGATGGTGCCGTCCAGCATGATCAGGCGCGTGCCGGCTGGCGTCTGGGCCAGGATTCCTTTCTCGGCGATATAGGTAATGGGACGCTTCCGGTCCTGGTTGTTGTGCACCAGGATGCCCTTGATCTCGCCGTTGCTGCCCATCTGACGCAAGAACACGGTCAGGCCGGGCGCGGCGGGATTGAATTCGCCTTCATTGAGCAGTGCACCCGCCATGTCGGCGCGGATATCCAGCACCTTGTCGCGTAAGGCCCGCTGGCCCGCCGGCATCAGATACAGAACGCAGGCGAAAGTCAGCGCCATGGTGATGGCGGCGCAGGCCAGCACCGGGGCTGCGAGCTGCCGCAGCGAATAACCGGCGGAGGCCATCACGATCAGTTCACTGTCGCCCTGCAGGCGGTGCAGGGTGAAAAGGGCGGCGAAGAAAAAGGCGATCGGCATGATGATCACCAGCGGCGTCGGCAGCAGCAGCAGGATCAGATAGAGGAAGGTGGGCGCCGACTGGCCGCGGTTAATGACCAGGTCCAGAAGCGGCAGGATCGAAACCAGCCAGATCACGCTGGTGAGCAGCAGGGTCAGCACCGCCACCGGGCCCAGCAGCTGGGTCAGGATATAGACCGACAGCCGCGGCGGACGCAGCCACCCGGCTCTGCGTGCCTTGCGTGCCGGGGCCGGCAGGGGCGCGTCGGGGCGCGGGTCTGGCATGGCCTTGTGGGCCCCTTGTTGGAGGTCGGCGCGGATTCGACCTAAACTAGCATCAGAACTAGGATTTTCGCCAAAATACCCCGTCCTTGCCCGGAGATATAGCATGCAGATTTCCTTTGTTGCGCCCAGCGATGTCACAGCCCGTGAAGGGGGTGCCTGGGTGGTCGGGGCGGCGGAAGGCAGCGCCCTGCTGCCTGCCGCGGTCCGGCTGGACAAGGCCAGCGGCGGCGCCATTGCCAGAGCCCTGAAAGTCTCGCGCTTCAGCGGCAAGGCCGGCCAGATCCTGGAGGTGGTGGCGCCGGCCGGCATGGCGGTGTCACGCCTGATCCTGGCGGGGCTCGGCAAGCCGGAATCGCTGGACGAGAAGGGGCTGGAGACCTTGGGCGCGCAAATCGTGGCCCGCTTGCATACGGTGGGCGAAAGCAGCGCACGCATCGAAATCGATCTGCCCAAGGGCGCCAAGGTGAAGAAGGGCGAGCTGGCCGCGCATCTGGCATTCGGCGCGAAATTGAAAAGCTACACCTTCGACAAATACCGCACCCGCAACCTGGATGAGTATGAGAAGAAGCTAAAGACGCTGCGCATCGCCACGCCCGAGGTGGATGCGGCGAAGAAGGCGTATGCGGGCCTGGCGGCGGTGGCCGATGGCATTTTCCTGGCGCGCGACCTGGTGAACGAGCCGCCCAATGTCCTGTACCCGGCCGAGTTTGCGCGCCGCGCCAAGGCGCAACTGGGCAAGCTGGGCGTGAAGGTCGAAATCCTGGGCGAAGCCGAAATGAAGAAGCAGGGTTTTGGCGCGCTGCTGGGCGTGGGCCAGGGCAGTGAGCGCGAAAGCCAGCTTGTCGTCATGCAATGGAACGGCGGCAAGAAAAGCGCCAAGCCGATCGCGCTGGTGGGCAAGGGCGTATGTTTCGATTCCGGCGGGTTGTCGATCAAGGTCGGCGCCGGCATGCAGGGCATGAAGGGCGACATGGCGGGCGCCGCCGCCGTTACCGGTACGATGCTGGCGCTGGCGACGCGCAAGGCCAAGGTCAATGCCGTGGGCGTGATCGGGCTGGTGGAAAACATGCCGGACGGCACCTCGTTCCGCCCCGATGACGTGCTGACGTCTCTGTCAGGCCAGACCATCGAAGTCCTGAACACCGATGCGGAAGGCCGGCTGGTGCTGGCCGATGCGCTGACCTACACGCAGCGCCGCTTCAAGCCCAAGGCGGTGATTGACCTGGCCACCTTGACCGGCGCCATCGTCGCTACGCTGGGCTATGAACATGCCGGCGTCTTCTCCAACGACGACCAGATCGTGTCGCGCATCCAGGCGGCCGGCCGCTATACCGGCGAGCGGGTGTGGCAACTGCCGCTGGATCCTTTCTACGACAAGATGATCCGCTCCAAGATCGCCGACATGAAGAATATCGGCGGCGCCAATTCCGGCGCCATCACCGCCGCCCAGTTCCTGCTGCGCTTCATCGAGAAGGACACGGTCTGGGCGCATCTGGATATCGCCGGCGTCGCCTGGCAGGACGGCGAGCAGAAGGTCACCATCCCCAGCTGGGGCACGGGCTGGGGCGTGCGCTTGTTGAACCGGCTGATGAAGGAACACTACGAGTCGTGACCGAGACGCTGTTCTATCATCTGGAGCGTCGCGCGCTGGAAGACGTGCTGCCGGGCATGGTGGAGAAGTCCCTCCAGCGCGGCTGGCGGGCGGCGATCCGCACCGATTCGGCGGAACGGTCCGATGCGCTGGATACCTTGCTGTGGACTTATGACGACCAGAGCTTTCTGCCCCATGCCCAAGCGGGCGATGGCGACGCAGCGGGCCAGCCGGTCCTGATCAGTGTGGAAGAGGGCAATCCCAATTCCGCCCAGATCGTCTTTTATGTCGGCGGGGCGCAGCCAAGCGACTGGAGCGGCCTGTCCGACCTGGCGCGCGTGGTGATGCTGTTTGATGGCCGCGATGAAGCGGCCCTTGCAGGCGCCCGCGCGGCATGGAAAGAGGCCAAGGCCGCCGGGCATGACGTGACCTACTGGAAGGAAACCCCTTCCGGGAAATTCGAGAAGCAGAACTGACCTTGGGTTATTTTTCTCCCCTCAATATCGCGATCCTGCTGATCGACCTGGCCATGGCCTGGCATGTCATCCGCAGTGGCCGCTCCCCCATGTGGATCATGGGCATGGGGCTGGCATCCTTCATCAATGTGCTGGCGCTGTTTGCCCTGTGGCTGGCCTATGTCGTGATGGCGGTGGTTCCCGATTTCCTGAACAGCCATGGTATGCGCAGCTTCACCGGCAGTGTGGTGAAAGCGGCCGATCCGGGACGCGGCTACCGCGAGAAGAAGAAACAGGTCGAGCTGGTCGGCTCGGTCGATGCCAAGCGGGCGCTGGCCGAGGAAAGCGTCAAGCGCGGCTTCTTCGCCGAGGCCATCGAATTGTATGAAAGCGCCATGCAGGGCCCGCTGGGCGCGTCCGATCCCGCCCTGCTCAAGGGCCTGGGCCGCGCGCGCATGCTGGCAGGGCAGGGCGCCGAGGCCGAAGCGCTGTTCGTGCAGCTGAAACAGGTGGACCCGGCGGCGTTCGATGCCGATGCCGAGCTGGATTACGCCCGGGCGCTGGCGCTGCAGAACAAGAATGACGAAGCAGTGGCGCAGTATGAAAAAGTGGTGGCCCGCTATCCCGGCGAGGAAGCGCGCGCCCGTTTCGGTCTGTTGCTGGAAAGCATGGGCCAGAACGACCGCGCCCAGGGGCTGTTCAGCGAGATCATCAAGTCGGTGAAGGGCGCGCCCGGTTATTACAAGTCGCGCCAGCGCGAGTGGCTTTCGATCGCCAAGTCACACCTTCGCTGAGCGCGGCGCGAAAGCGAAGCACAGTGCGCCCAGTGCGCAGCCCGCACCAAGTCCCAGAAGTCCGGCGCTGTTGTTGGCGAAGAGCGCATCCAGCCAGGCGCGCAGGTTCGGCGCCGCAAAGCCTCCCAGATTGCCGATGGAGTTGATCAGGGCGATGCCACCGGCCGCAGCCGCGCCGCCCAGAAGCCGGGTCGGCAGGGTCCAGAACAAAGCCGGCGAGACGATCAGGCCGGCGGCCGCGACACACAGCGCGATCAGCGCCACCAGTGGAGAGGGCGTCAGGGCCGAGACCGCCAGCGCGATACCGGCGATGCCCGCCATCATGGCGCCGATGCCGCGCGCATTGCCGCGTGCGTCGCACCAGGGTGGAACAATGGTCACCGCAATCAGGGCGCATATCCATGGCAGGGAAGTAACCAGGCCAACCTGCAGCCCGATGCTGGTTCCCAACAGCCGCGCAACCTGTGCCGGCAGATAGAAAGTGAGGCCGTAAAAGCCCATCTGCACCAGGAAATAGACCAGCGCAAGATAAAGCACGCGACCATCGCCCAGGGCTTTCAGCACGCCAGGATGTTCGCGCGCGCCTTCATCCTCCGCCAGCGCCGCGCGCAAGGTCGTTTTCTCGTCGGCATTCAACCAGGGCGCCTGTTCGGGGCGGTCGTGCAACAAAAACAGCACCGCGATGCCGCCCAGCGATGCCAGCAGGCCCTCGATCAGGAACATCACCTGCCAGCCATGCAGGCCGAACGCGTCATGCGCCACCAGCTGGCCGGAGATCGGGCCGCCGAATGTCAGCGCCAGCGGCGCGCCGTAATAGAACATGCCGACGGAACGGGCGCGGGCGGCGGTGGGGTACCAATAGGTCATGTAATAAATCACGCCGGGAAAGAAGCCGGCTTCGGTCATCCCCAAGAGGAAGCGCACGGCATAAAAACTGTTGGGACCGGCCACAAAGGCATTGGCGGCGGAGACGATGCCCCAGGTGATCATAATTCGCGCCATCCAGCGCCGCGCGCCGAACCGGTGCAGCGCCAGGTTGGACGGTACCTCCAGGAGTGCATAGCCGACAAAGAAAATGGAGGCCCCGAAAGCAAAGGCGGCATTGCCGATCCCCACATCCGCTGCCAGGCCCGCCTTGGCGAAGCTGACATTGGCCCGGTCCAGGAAGGCCATCACGTACATCATCAACAGGACGGGCATCAGCCGCCAGTGCAGCTTCGGCAGGATGCGGGAAAGCTGCGCCTGGGCCATGACGGCTCCTATTCTTCTTGTTCTTGTTCGTCCGTCTTTTTGGGCTTGGCCATCTTGGCCAGCAAGGCCGTCTCGCGGTGCCAGCGTTTCAGCGGGCGCGCCGGATAGCCGCCCACCCGTTCGCCGGCGCCGATGTCGCGGGTGACACCGGACCGCGCCGCCAGCCGCGCGCCCGCGCCAATGGTGAGATGATCGCTGATCCCGACCTGGCCGCCGATCAGCACCATGGGGCCGACGCTGGTCGAGCCGCCGATGCCGACCTGCGCCACCAGCAAACTGTGATGGCCGATGCGCACATTGTGGCCGACATGAATCAAACTGTCGAAGCGCACGCCGCGCTCGATATGGGTGTCGCCGATGGCGCCGCGGTCCACGGTGCAGTTGGAGCCGAACTCGACATCGTCCTCGATGACGACGCGGCCCAGCTGCGGCACGCGCAGCAGCCCGTCCAGGCTGGGCACGAAGCTGAAGCCCTGGTTGCCGATGGAATTGTTGGGGCCCATCACCACCTTGTTGCCGATCACCGCATGGGTGATGACGCAATTGGCGCCGATGCGGCAATCATCGCCCAGCACCACGCCGCGCCCGATCACCACATTGTTGCCGATGTAGCAATTGGCGCCGATCACCGCGCCGGCGCCGATCTCCCCCGCGGGGCCGATCTCGGTACCTTCGCCGACTTTGGCGGTCGGGTGCACCGGTTCGGTGCGGCGCACGCCCGGCTGCAACTTGGCGGGGGGGTAGAAGATGTGTCCCACCTGGGCGAAGGCCAGGCGCGGATTGGGCACCACCAGCAACGTCACGCCATGCGGCAGCTTGGCCAGCTTGTCGGAGGTGATGACCACGCTGGCCTTGGTGACGGCAAAGGCGTTGGCGTATTTGGAATCGCTGAACAGCGAGATGTCGCCCGGCTCGGCGCTTTCCAGCGCCGCCACGTCGCGCAGCTTGATGTCGGGCGCGCCCTTTTCCGGCTCGGCGCCGATGCGGGCGGCAATGTCTGCCAGCGAGAAGGGGCCAGCCCGTTCATAAAATCGGTCGTCGGTCATGGGAATGCCAGCCTAATGCATGCCTTTGAGCCTGCAAGCCCCCTCAAGCCTTGGCGTTTTCGTACGCTTCGCTGGCCGCGATCCAGGCTTTTTCCGCTGTTGCCAGCTTGCGCGCGGCATCGGCGCGTTTCTTGGCCACGGATGCGGCCTTGGCGGGGTCCTTGGTGAACAGCAGGGGATCGGACAGCGCCTTGTCCAGCTTGGCAATCTCGGCGTTCAGGTCGGCGATCTGGTGTTCGGCCGCGTTCACCTTGTCCTTCAGCGGCTTCAGGTTCTGACGCTTTTCGGCATTGCTGCGGCGGGCCTCGTCCTTGTTCACTTTCACTTCTGGGGCGGGCGCCCGGCGCGTCGGGGTGTTGTCGCCGCTGAGCAGGAATTTCCTGTAATCATCCAGGTCGCCTTCGAACGGCGTGACATGGCCGTCCGACACCAGCAGCAGCCGGTCGGCGGTGGCCTCGATCAGGCGGCGGTCATGGCTGACCAGGATCACCGCGCCGTCGAAATCATTCAGCGCGGTCAGCAGTTCGTTGCGGGCGTCGATGTCCAGATGGTTGGTCGGCTCGTCGAGAATAAGAAGATTGGGCTTGTCCAACGTCGCCAGCGCCAGCATAAGCCGCGCCCGCTCGCCGCCCGACAGTTTGCCGACCTGGGTCTGCTGCTTGTCGGCGGAAAAACCGAAACCGGCCAGTTGGCCGCGCACCTGTTCCAGGGTCAGCTTGGGACGCATGCGCTGCAAGGTCAGGATGGGCGAGACGGTGGTGTCCAGCTCTTCAGCCTGGTGCTGGGCGAAATAGCCGATCACCAGCTTGCGCGCCGGCGTGAACTCCCCGCCCATCACCTGCAGCTTGCCGGCCAGGAGCTTGGCCATGGTGGATTTGCCGTTGCCGTTCTTGCCCAGCAGCGCGACGCGGTCTTCCGGATCGAAGCGGAATGACATGCCGGTCAGGATCGGTTTGCCCGGCTCATAACCCACGCTGGCGCGGTCCATGGTGATCAGCGGCGGCGAGGCCGGTGTCGCTTCGGGAATGCGGATTGGCGCGACATGCTCGTCGGGCGGCACCTCCACCGTGGCCATCTTGGCCAGCATCTTCATGCGGCTCTGCGCCTGGGCGGCCTTGGCGGCGGACGCCTTGAAGCGGTCGACGAACTTCTGCATGTGGGCGCGGGCGGCTTCCTGCTTCTTGGCAAACGCCATGTCGTTGGCGCGCGCCGCAGCCCGGGTGGCCATGAAGGTGTCGTAGCCGCCGGTGTAGAGCTTCAGCTTGCCGCGCTCCAGGTGCAGGATGAATTCGCAGCCGGTGTTCAGCAGATCGCGGTCATGGCTGACGATCAGGATGGTGCCGCGATATTTCTGGATGAAGTTCTCCAGCCACAGCACGCCTTCCAGATCCAGATAGTTGGTCGGTTCGTCCAGCAGCAAAAGATCGGGCGCCGAGAACAGGATGGCAGCAAGGGCCACGCGCATGCGCCAGCCGCCGGAGAACTCCCTGCAAGGACGCAGCTGATCTTCGGAGGAGAAGCCCAAACCGGCCAAAATTTCGGCGGCGCGCGAGGGCGCGGTGTAAGCGTCGATGGCTTCAAGGCGATGGTAAATGTCGCCCAACCGGTGTCCGTCACTTTCGTGCTCGGCTTCCGCCAGCAGCGCCAGACGTTCGGGATCGGCTTCCAGCACGGTGTCCAGCAGGCTGGTTTCGGTGCCCGGCGCTTCCTGCGCCACCGCGCCCACCCGCCAGGCATTGGGCCAGCTCACCTCACCCTCATCCTGGTGCAACTGGCCCAGGATGACCTTGAACAGGGTGGATTTGCCCGCGCCGTTGCGGCCCACCAGCCCGATGCGGCGGCCGGCGGGCAGGTTGGCGGTGGCGCCGGACAGGATTTCCCGCCCCGCAATCCGCACCGTGATGTTGTCAATTGCCAGCATTTATGGGGCCTTATAACGATGCTTGCCCTGAGCGCAAACACATTGCATAACCCCGCCGAATTTAACTTTCCTGGAGTTCTCATGGCCGTCGAGCGCACCCTTTCGATCATCAAGCCGGACGCGACGCGCCGGAACCTCACCGGCAAGATCATCGCCAAGTTCGAGGACGCCGGCCTCAGGATCGTCGCCAGCCGCCGCATCAAGCTGTCCCAGGCCGATGCCGAAGCCTTTTATGGCGTCCATAAGGAACGCCCCTTCTTCAAGGACCTGGTCAGCTTCATGATCTCTGGTCCCGTGGTCGTGCAGGTTCTGGAAGGCGAAGGCGCCATCCAGAAGAACCGCGACGTGATGGGCGCGACCAACCCGGCCAATGCCGCGGCCGGCACCATCCGCAAGGAATTTGCCGAATCGATCGAGGCCAATTCGGTGCACGGTTCGGACGCCCCGGAAACCGCCGCCAACGAGATCAAGTTCTTCTTCCGCGATCTCGACATCGTCGGCTGAAGCAACGCTTCAGTTTTGATAGCAAAAGGCCTCCGCATTGCGGGGGCCTTTTTGTTTTGACCAAGAAAGCGGCAGCCGCCTTTCTGTGCAGTTCGATTGCAGGGCGGCAATGCAATCCAGCGCGCTTGCGCGATACATGCGGCAATGAGAGCGTATGACCATGCAAGGCAAGACCGTCATCATTACGGGCGCGACATCGGGCATCGGCCAAGTCGCCGCCCTCCGTCTGGCGGAGCAGGGCGCCCGCATCGTCTTCACCGCCCGCGACAAGGCGCGTGCCGACGACACGATGGCGATGCTGCGCAAGGCCAATCCCAATGCGGATCATGCCGTCCATATGGCTGATCTTTCGACCCTGGCCGAAATGAAGCGCGTCGGCAAAATCCTGGCGCAAGAACCCCAGATTGATGTGCTGGTGAACAATGCCGGGGCGCTGTTCAACAAGCGGCAGGAAACGGCGGATGGGCTGGAGATGACCTTCGCCTTGAACCATATGGGCTATTTCGTCATCACCAATATCCTGCTGCCCAGGCTGAAGCCGGGCGCCCGCATCGTCACCGTGGCGTCCAACGCCCATCGCGGCGCCAAGCTCAACTTCAACGACCTGCAATCGAACCGCGGCTATATCGGGTTTCCGGTCTATTCCAGATCCAAGCTGGCCAACATCCTGTTCAACCGCGAACTGGCGCGGCGCGCGCCGCAGGGCGTGACCGCCAATGCCCTGCATCCCGGTTTTGTCGCCACCCGCTTTGGCGATAATTCAGGCGGGCTGATGCGCACGGTGCTGAAGGTGGCCAAGCCGATCGGCGCGATCTCGCCGGAAGAGGGCGCAAAGACCATCATCTATCTGGCGTCTTCGCCGGATGTCGCCGGCGTGACGGGCGAATATTTCTTCGAGTGCAGGCCCACCACGCCGACGGCCGAAGCGCGCAATGACGCCGATGCCAAGCAGCTGTGGGAAATGTCGGAAGCGATCGCGGGGGCGCTGTGATTACCGAACATGGCCACAAGGTTGTCCAGGCCGTCCTGCTGTTTTTCTCGGTTTACATGCTGTGCGGCTTCGGCGTTTCCTGGCGCGACACATTGCCCAGCGGCGTCATCAAGACCACGACTTACACGCTCTACCGCACCGTGCCGCCGCCGCCGGAAGGCCCGCGCTTCTGCACCTTCGTGACGGCCGGAAAATATGGCGCGGTGGGCCCGTGCAATTTCGTGCCGCCCTTTGTCTGGTGGCTGGAAAAGCGCTACCGGGAAAAGAATTATCGCATTACGCTGTGAAGACGGCGAGGCCGTTTTTCAACGCGACCTTGTCAGTGGCCAGCAGTTTCAGCGCTTCGGGATAAAGCTTCAGCTCCACCGCCAACACGCGGTCGGCCAGCATCTGCGGCGTGTCATCGGGATGTACCGGAACCGTCGCCTGCGCGATCACCGGTCCGGCATCCAATTCCGGCACCACGAAATGCACGCTGGCGCCCGACAGCGCCTCGCGCGCCTCGATCACCCGCTCGTGCACCTTGGTGCCCTTGTAGGCAGGCAGCAGGGACGGATGGATGTTGATCAGCTTGCCTTCCCAGCCGCGCACGAAACCGTCCGACAGGATACGCATGAAGCCCGCCAGCACCACGATGTCGGGCTGGGCTGCGCGCAGCGCCACATCCATCTCGCCGTCAAAGGCTTCGCGGGTCTTGTCGTTGTGGGGAATGACTTGCGTGGCAATGCCGGCAGCGCGCGCCTTGTCCAGTCCGGGGGCGCCTTCGACGTTGGAAATGACCAACACGATTTGATAGCTGCCGTCCTGCGCCGCGATCAGGGCGGAAAGGTTGCTGCCGCGCCCGGAAATAAGGACGGCAACGCGCTTCAAAGCTTCAAGGCCCCGCGATACACGACCTTGGCTTCGCCGCTGCCGGGCACAAGCTTGCCGATCCGCACCGCACGATCACCGGCTTCCTGGAAGGCGTCGATGACATGGCCGGCATTCTTTTCATCGGCCACCGCCACCATGCCGATGCCGCAGTTGAAGGTGCGCAGCATTTCGCTTTCGGAGATGGCGGCCTGTTTGGCCAGCCATTGGAACACCGGCAGCACGATGATGGCGGAAAGGTCCACCTCCGCGTCCAGCCCTTCGGGCAGGCAGCGCGGCAGATTGTCGGTGACGCCGCCACCGGTGATGTGGGCCAAACCCTTCACGCCGCCAGTCTGCATGGCCTCCAGGGCGGCGCGCACATACAGCCGGGTCGGCGTCAGCAGCGCTTCGCCCAGAGATTTGCCCGCGGCGAACGGCGCCGCGTCGCCCAGCGACAGGCCGCTTTTTTCCACCACCTTGCGCACCAGCGAATAGCCGTTGGAATGCACACCGGACGAGGCCACGCCGATCAGCACGTCGCCCGCCTTCATCGTGCCCAGCTTGGGCAGGATGGCGTCCCGTTCCACCGCGCCCACCGCGAAGCCGGCCAGGTCGAAATCGCCCTTGGCATACAGGCCCGGCATCTCGGCGGTCTCGCCGCCGATCAGGGCGCAGCCCGATTCCTTGCAGGCGCGCGCGATGCCTTCCACTGTCACCGCGGCCGCCTCCACGTCCAGCTTGCCGGTGGCGTAATAGTCCAGGAAGAAAAGCGGCTCGGCGCCCTGCACCACGATGTCGTTGACGCACATGGCGACCAGGTCCTGGCCGATATTCTCGAAGCGCTTGGTATCGATCGCCAGTTTCAGCTTGGTGCCGACCCCGTCGGTGCCCGACACCAGGATGGGATCCTTGAAGCCGGCCGCTTTCAGGTCGAACAGCCCGCCAAAACCGCCCAGGTCGGCATCGGCGCCGCGGCGGCGGGTGGATTTGGCGGCCGGCCCGATGCGCTCGACCAGCGCCTCGCCGGCGTCGATATCCACGCCGGCGTCTTTATAGGTCAGGCCTTTTTCGGGATCGGAATTATTGGAAGACATGGGCTTTCGTTTAAGGGCAGGGTGGGACAGGCGCAAGACGGCCCTGGCGGCTGCACACAGGACCGGGATTTTTCCTGTCTTGGCATGTATTTAGGTGCCTTCCTCCGGTCACCATCGGCCGGTATAGTCACGCCGCTTAACACAGGCTGTCCATGACCGTTCGCGCACTCTTCTTCTTTGCCGCTGCCCTTCTGCTGGCGGTTCCCGCTTCAGCCCAGGATTCGCTCTATACGGTTTCCGGTGTCCATGTGGATGCCGGCGCGGCCTCCACCACCGAGGCGTTCAATGCCGCCATCATCCAGGGCCGCGGCCGGGCGTTCCAGATTCTTTTCCGCCGCCTGACCCGCCAGGCCGACTGGGCCAAGCAGCCGGCGCTGGATGCCCAGGCCCTGGTGCGCATGGGGCGCGGCTATACCGTCGCCAATGAGCGGCGCTCCACCACCCGCTACGTCGCCGACGTCACCTATATGTTCAACCCCGATGCGGTGGCGCGTGCGCTGCGCGCCGCCCAGATCGCCTATTCCCAGGCGCCGGTGCGCCGCATCCTGGTGATCCCCATGTCGCCCAATGTCAGCCATGGCCCCTGGGCCAGCGCGCTGCAGGCACCCGCCTTCAAGGATTCGCTGGTGCCCTTCACCGTGTCGGCCCCCGAAGACGATGCATCTCTGGCGGCGCTGAATTTCGATGCCGCCACCTGGAATGATGTTTCGGCCGTGGCGATCAAGAACCATGTCAGCGAAGTCGGGCTGGTGCAGGCCTTCTATGCCAACGGCAAGATGACGGTGAATATCCGCCGCCTGGGTGCGGGCGAACAGCCGGCCAAGACCACCGTGGACGTTCCCATGTTGCAGACGGTGGGCACCACCTATCCGGCGGCGGCCCAGGCCGCGGTGCGCGCCATGGAAGATTTGTGGAAGACGCGCAGCGCCATCGATTTTTCCCAGCGCGGAAAGCTGACCGCCGATGTGCGCATCGCGAGCCTGGAACAATGGGGCGAGATCCAGACCGCGCTGTCCGGCATCGGCAATGTCACCGGGGTGACGGTGACCGCGATGAACATCAATTATGCCCGCATCAATCTCGCCTATATGGGCGGCGTCGATCAGTTGCGTGAGGCTGTGGGGGCTGCGGGGCTGACCCTGACCAACCGCGGCGGGCAATGGATGCTCGCCAAATCGCAATGATCCGCCATGTGCCGAACCTGCTTTCGGCATTGCGGCTGCTGGCCGCGCCCCTGGCGGCCTGGTTGATTCATGCCGGCCATGACACCGCCGCCCTCCTGGTGTTCACCGCGGCGGGCGCCTCCGACGGGCTGGACGGTTTCATCGCCCGGCGCTGGGGCGTGACATCGGACTTCGGCGCATGGCTGGATCCCGCCGCAGACAAGCTTTTGATGTTGCTGTGTCTGGTCGCGCTGTGCGCCGTCAGCGTCGTGCCGCCCTGGCTGCTGGTGCTGGTCGTGGCGCGCGACTTTGCCATTGCCGCGGGCTGGCTGATGATCAAGCTGCTGGGCCTGCCGTTCAGGACCCAGGCGCTGTTCCTGGGCAAGCTCTCCACCGTGTTCCAGATTCTCTATATCCTGGCCGCGCTGATCCTGCTGGCCTTCGATCTGGATGCACCGCGCCTGATGCTGGCGGCGGCCTGGATTTGTGCGGGCGCCACCATCCTGTCGGCCATTGCCTATGCCGGCGTGTTTCTGGGCGCCATGCGTTCGGGCAGGCACGTGGCCCCGTGAGGATGTCGTGACGCAGCTTGTTCTTCCGCTGGAAGTGCGCAGTGCCCAGGGCCGTGCCGATTTCATTGTCGCGCCCGGCAATGAACGCGCCGTCGCTTTCATCGATTCCTTTCCGAACTGGCCGGCGCCGGCAGCGGCGCTGTACGGGCCGGCGGCTAGCGGCAAATCCCATCTCGCCGCGGTGTGGGCACAGAAGGCCGGCGCGGCGGTGATCGATGCCGCCGATTTGAAGAGCGGAATTCCCGATGGTCCCCTGGTGGTGGAGAATGTAGGAGCGGGAGCGGCGGAAGCGCCGCTGTTCGCGCTGCTGGAACGGGGCGCGCCGTTGCTGCTGACATCGCTGTCGCCACCGTCCGACTGGCCCTTCACGCTGCCCGACCTGGTCTCGCGCACCCGTGCAATGCTGGCCTTCGCCTTGTGGGCGCCGGACGATGCCCTGCTGATGGGCTTGGCGGTAAAGCTGTTCGCCGACCGCCAGCTGGCCGTGCCGGAAGCGGTGGTGGCCCACATGACCCGCAGCCTGGAGCGGTCGCCGGGCGCCATCCGCGATTTCGTGGCCCGGGCGGATGCTGCCGCGCTGGAAACCAAGCGTCCCGTAAATTTAAGCCTTATCAAGGACTTGCTGGAAGGCCCGCCGCAGCCGCGCCTGCTTTAACACTCTTTGTCATGACAATTTCACGGTTGGGGGACTAGGCTGGGGCATGTCCACCCACAATCCGATCCAGCCCCTCGCCGTGGCCAACGAGGATGACGCCGGCGATTCCGCCGTCTCTACCGAAGACGTGGTCTCCCTGGCGCGCCAGGGCGAGAACCATTCCTTTGACCCGGCCTCGCCGAACCGTTTCGTCAATCGCGAACTGAGCTGGCTGGCCTTCAACCGCCGCGTGATTGAAGAGGCGCTCAACCGCCGCCACCCCTTGTTCGAGCGGGTGCGGTTTCTTTCCATCTCCGCGTCCAACCTGGACGAGTTCTACATGGTGCGCGTCGCCGGTCTGATGGGCATGGTGCGCGCGGGCGTCGCCACTCCCAGCGCCGACGGCCTGACCCCGGCCGAGCAATTGGCCGAAGTGAACAGCGCCGCCCGTGCCCTGATCACCGACCAGCAGAACATCTGGTCGCAGTTGCATGTCGAACTGCGCAAGGAAGGCATCAGCGTCATCACGGGTGAAGAACTGGTCCCGCGTGACCGCGAATATCTCGACAAGCAGTTCGCCGAGCAGATATTCCCGGTGCTGACGCCGCTGGCGATCGATCCGGCGCATCCCTTTCCCTTCATTCCCAATCTGGGCTTCACCATTGCGGTGCAGCTGACCAACAAGCATGGCAAGAGCTTCTCGGCCCTGATCCCGGTGCCGCCGCAGCTCAAGCGCTTCATCCGCCTGCCGGACAGCGAAGCGCTGGCCACGCCCAAGGATGTGCGCTTCATCCCGCTGGAGCATGTGATCGCGCAATATTTTGACCGGCTGTTCCCTGGCCACGGCGTTACCGGCTGGGGCATGTTCCGCCTGCTGCGCGACAGCGACGTGGAGGTCGAGGAAGAAGCCGAAGACCTGGTGCTGCTGTTCGAGACCCTGCTCAAGCGCCGCCGCCGCGGCAGCGTGATCCACATGAAGTGCAGCGCCTCGATGCCCGAGCCGTTGCGCCAGTTCATCGCCGAGCACTTGGACCTGGACGATTCGGAAATTGTGATCGTCGAAAACCTGATGGGCCTGTCGGACTTGGGCAAGCTGATCCTGTCCGAACGGCCCGAACTGCTGTTCAAACCTTATATCGCCCGATTCCCCGAACGCATCCGCGACCATAATGGCGACTGTTTCGCCGCCATCCGCGAAAAGGACCTGATCGTCCATCACCCGTTTGAAAGCTTCGACACGGTTGTGCAGTTCATCCGCCAGGCCGCCGCCGACCCGGATGTGGTGGCGATCAAGCAGACCTTGTACCGCACCTCATCCGACAGCCCCATCGTCGGCGCGTTGATCGAAGCGGCGGAAGCCGGCAAGTCCGTCACCGCCCTGGTGGAACTGAAGGCGCGCTTCGACGAAGCCGCCAACATAAAATGGGCGCGCGATCTGGAACGGGCCGGCGTGCAGGTCGTGTATGGCTTCATCGCATTGAAGACACACGCCAAGATCAGCCTGGTGGTGCGGCGCGAGGGCGGCCAGCTCGCCACCTATTGCCATTTCGGCACCGGCAACTATCACCCCAACACCGCCAAGATCTACACCGACCTGTCATTGTTCAGTGCCGACCCGGCGCTGGGGCGCGATGCGGCGCAACTGTTCAATTTCATCACCGGCTATGCCGAGCCGACCAGCCTGGAAAAGCTGGCCATGTCGCCGCTGACCCTGCGCGGACGGCTGATCGAATGCATTCAGCAGGAGATCATGAACGCCCGCGCCGGCAAGCCGGCCTGCATCTGGGTCAAGCTGAACTCCCTGGTCGATCCGGGCATGATCGACGGCCTGTACCGCGCCAGCCAGGCAGGCGTGAAGATCGAGCTGATCGTGCGCGGCATCTGCTGCCTGCGCCCCGGCGTGCCGGGCCTTTCGGAGAATATCCGGGTCAAATCCATCGTCGGCCGCTTCCTGGAGCATGGCCGCATTATCTGCTTCGGCAACGGCCATGAGCTGCCGCACAAGGATGCCAAGGTCTATATCTCCTCGGCCGACTGGATGCCGCGCAACCTGGACCGCCGCGTGGAAACGCTGGTTCCGGTCGAAAACCCGACCGTCCATCAACAAGTCCTTGACCAGATCATGGTGGCGCAGCTGAAAGACCAGGCGCAAAGCTGGTATATGGAGCCGGACGGGCGCTATGTCCGTGATTCTCATTCCGAGGACGGCGATGCTTTCTCCGCGCACACTTACTTCATGACCAACCCGTCGCTTTCGGGCCGCGGTCGCGCGCTCAAGATGCAGAATCCGGCCTCGCGCCGGAAATAGGCCATGGCAAAAGCGGGCGGGCCTGTCGCGATTGTCGACATCGGCTCCAATTCGGTGCGTCTGGTCGTGTACGAGGCGCAGAACAGGGTGGCTGCCACCCTGCAGAATGAAAAATCCATCTGCGCCATCGGCCGCGACATGGTCACCAGTGGCCGCCTGCATGCCGAAGGCTGCGCCGCGGCGCTGGAAGCGCTTGCCCGATTCCGCCTGATCGCCGACGGGCTGAACGTGGAAATTCGTGACGCCGTCGCCACGGCGGCGGCGCGCGACGCCAGCAATGGCGCCGAATTCATCCGCCGCGCCGAAGCCGCCTGGGGCCGCCCCATCCGGATACTGGCGGGCGAAGACGAAGCGCGCATCGCCGCCGAAGGCGTGGTGGCGGGCATTCCAGATGCCGACGGGCTGGCGGCCGATCTGGGCGGCGGCAGCCTGGACATGGTGTCGGTGAAGGGCGGCAAGACCGGCAATGCCTATACATTGCCGTTCGGCCCCTTGCGGTTGATGGACCAGAGCAAGGGCGACCCCGACAAGGCGCGCGACATCGTCGACAAGGGCCTGAAGTCCATTCCCGGCCTGTCGGCGCCGGCGCTGTATGCGGTGGGCGGCGTCTGGCGCAGCTTCGCGCGCGTCGACATGGAGGAGCATAATTATCCGCTCCATGTGCTGCAGCATTACACCATCCCGCGAGGCCGGGCGCTGCGCCTGTGCCGGCTGCTGGCCGGGCTGTCGAAGGACAGCGTGCGCAAGATCAAGGTTGTCTCCAAGCGCCGTGCGGAAAGCCTGCCTTACGGTGCGGTGGTGCTGGAGCGGCTGCTGGAAGCCGGCGACATCAAGGATGTGGTGATCTCCGCTTATGGCCTGCGCGAAGGCTTGCTCTATGCCGGGCTGCCGCCCGACGAGCGCGGCAAGGACCCGCTGGTGGAATTTGCCCGCGCCGCCAACGCCCGCACCGCGCGCGTACCGGTGCATGCCCATGAGATGCTGAACTGGACGGCGCCGTTGTTCGACGGCGACAGCCAGCAGGATGCGCGCATCCGCGAGGCCAGTGCTCTGTTCTCCGACGTGGGATGGCGGCGTCATCCCGATGATCGCGCCCTGGGCGCCTTCGGCCAGGTGCTGACCGCGCCTTTTGCCGGCGCCAGCCACCGCGCCCGCGCCCTGATCGCGGCCTCGGTGTTTCACCGTTACTCGGGTGACGAGGACGTGCCCCAAAGCATGGCGCTGTCGGGCCTGCTGGAAAAGGAAGATGAAAAGCGCGCTTTGGTGCTGGGCCTGGCCTGGCGCTTCGCCTTTTCGTTGTCGGCCAGCGCGGCGGGCGAACTGGCCAACTATCGGTTGCGCATGACCCCGTCCAAGGTGATCCTGGAAGTGCCCACCCGCCGCGAGGCCATTGCCGGGGAACCGGTGCAAAAAAGGCTGGGTGAGCTGGCGGATGCCCTTGGCCGCAAAGGCGAAATCTTGGTCGGCTGATAACCGCTTTTTCGGCCTGACCTTGCGCCTTGGCCCCCAAAGGCGCTTTAAAGGGGGCAAGGCTGGTGCCCATGGGCGGGAGGCGCAGCCAAATGTTCAGGATTTCAAGAGTTTAGGAGAAGTCTCATGGGTACGTTCGGCATCTGGCACTGGCTGATTTTGGGCGCCGTCGCCCTGGTCCTGTTTGGCGGCCGCGGCAAGGTCTCCGACCTGATGGGCGACTTCGGCAAGGGCATCAACAGCTTCAAGAAGGGTCTGTCCGAAAAGGACGATCCCAAGGTGATCAACGCCGAGGACACCAACAAGGACAAGACCACCGTCTGAACGGCGGTCTGGTAACTTTCCATGTTCGACCTGTTCAGCTGGAGCCATATCCTCATCCTGCTCGTCGTCGCGCTTGTCGTGGTGGGGCCGAAGGATTTGCCGCGCCTGATGCACATGGCGGGCAAGTGGGCGGGCAAGGCCCGCGCCATGGCCACCGAGTTCCGCAAGAGCTTTGATGAGATGGCGCGCCAGACCGAACTGGACGAGCTGCGCAAGGAAATCGAGGACCTGAAAAAGAACAATCCCGTCTCGGACATGATGGGCGCGATGAATGACGCCACCACATCGGTCAACCAGGCGGCCATGGCAGACGGTACCGCACCGGCCGCCGAGGTCACCGCGCCGGTGGAAGGCGCTATCGAACCGCGCAGCGGCGAGTTTGAAGTCACCGACCATGCCGCCGCGCCGACGCCGGCGCCCGCACCGCTTCCTGGTCACGCGCCGTGATCACGCCGACCCCGGAAGACGAAGCGGCGCTGGACGCCACCAAGGCGCCCCTGATGGAGCATCTGCTGGAGCTGCGCAGCCGGCTGATCTGGTCGGTGCTGTCCTTCGGCATCTGCTTTGCGGTGTCGTTCGCATTCGCCAACCAGATTTTCGCTTTCCTGACCAGGCCGCTGCACGCGGCCACCAATCACCTGATCTACACCGCGCTGACCGAAGTGTTCTTCACCAACGTCAAGATCGGCATGTTCGGCGGCATCTGCCTGGGGTTCCCGGCCATCGCCTGGCAGATCTGGCTGTTCGTTGCGCCGGGCCTCTACAAGCATGAGAAGAACGCCTTCTGGCCGTTCCTGGTTTTCGTGCCCATCATGTTCTCGCTGGGCGCGGCCTTCGTTTATTACATCATGCTGCCCTTCTCGATTAAGTTCTTCGCCGGCTACCAGATTCCCGCCACCGACACGGCGATGGGCATCCAGCTCCAGGCCAAGGTCAGCGATTATCTCGACCTGGTGATGACCTTGATCTTCGCCTTCGGCCTGACCTTCCAGTTGCCGGTGCTGCTGTCGCTGTTGGCCAAGGTGGGCATCGTCGGCGCCAAGGCGCTGCGCGACATGCGCCGCTATGCGATCGTCGCGCTGTTCGCGGTGGCGGCGATCTTCACCCCGCCCGACGCCATCTCGATGCTGAGCCTGGCGGTGCCGCTGGTGCTGCTCTACGAGATTTCCATAATCAGCGTGATGTTCATCGAGCGTGGCCGCACCAAGGCCGAAGCGGCCCGCATGGCGGCTTCGACGGACGTAACGCCCGCCTAGGCGGCCGCCGCCTTCGCGCCCAGGCTGATGCGATTGGCCGGGAAGTTCAATGTCAGGCAGGTGCCGCGGCCCGGGGCGCTGGTGATATCCAGCGTTCCGCCATGCAGTTCCAGCATCGCCTTGGCCAGCGGCAAGCCGAGGCCCGTGCCGTTATGGGTGGCGGTCATCTTGTTTTCGACCTGGCCGAACGGCGTCAGCGCCTTGTGGATGTCTTCTTCGGTCATGCCGATGCCGGAATCCTGCACCGTCAGGGCATAGCCGCCGCCGGCCGTCATATCACCGGCGATGGTCACGCAGCCGCCGGCCGGCGTGAACTTGATGGCATTGCCCACCAGGTTGATCAGGATCTGGCGGATCATGCGTTCCACCGCCAGCAGCTGGACATCTTCCGGCGGCAGGTCGCTTTCGATGCGCACGCCGAACTTTTCGCCCAAGGTGCGGCAGATGCAAAGCGAACCCTCCACCGCCTGGCGCAGCGGGAATTCCTCGGCGCTTTCCAGCGACATCTTGCCGGCCTCGATCTTGGACAGGTCCAGGATGTCGTTGATGATGCCCAGCAGGTAGCGTCCGCTGGCATGGATGTCAGCCGAATAAGCGAGATAGCGCGGGTTATCCAGCGGTCCCAGATGCTGGTCCATCATCACTTCGGAAAAGCCCATGATCGCGTTCAGCGGCGTGCGCAGTTCGTGGCTCATATTGGCCAGGAAGGCGGACTTGGCGCGGTTGGCCTCCTGCGCCTGTTCGACTGAAACCCGCAGGCGGCGCGACATGCCATCCATGATGGCGCGACTGGTTTTGAGCTGGGCGATCACGTCGCGGGCATAGAAGATGATGGGCGCTGCAACGAGCGCGATCTCAAAGGCCAGATTGACCATCGCGATCGACTGGATTGGCAGGCCTTCCAGGGTGCGGACCAGGAAATGCAGCGGCACGGCGGCGCCCACCGCCATGGCCGTCAGCGCGGCGGTCGAGCCGAAGCGGCCCAGGCGCGCCATCTCGCCGTCCAGCTGGTCGAGTACGCCCTTCAGGCGGCTCGAAAGATGTTTTCCAGAACGCCCGCGCACGGGACATCCCCCCACTAATGCGCGGACATGGTACGCACGTTCGGGTTGCGGCGTGGTTTCGCACCCCCCTGCAATTGCGCGGGACTTTTTAAGGTTTTGTTAAGCCGCGAATGGCGGAAACCGTACCTTTTGACGGGGGCCGGGGGGCGTGGCATGACCGGGCGGGCAGGAGAATCCGATGCACGACATCAAGGCTATTCGTGACGACGCCGCCGCCTTCGTGCGCGGGTTGCAGCGCCGCGGATTGGGCGATGCGCAAGCCATTGCCGACAATTTGCTGAAAAAGGACAAGGCTTTGCGCGACCTGCTGGTGCGCCTGCAGGGCGAGCAGGCGCGTCGCAACGACGCCTCCAAGCTGATCGGCCAGGCCAAGGCCAAGAAGGACGAAGCGGGCGCCGCCGCATTGATGGCGGAGGTCGCGGGCCTGAAGGAGAGCATCCAGAAGGGCGAGGCCGAGCAGCGCGAGCTGGAAAAAGAAACTCGTGACGATCTGTCGGTGATCCCGAACATTCCGGCCGCCGATGTGCCGGATGGGGCGGATGAAAGCGCCAATGTTCCTGTTATGGCACGGGCGTTCGGGAAGCCGCCAGGCGTCAACAATCCCAAGCAGCATTTCGAGATCGGCGAAGCGCTGGGCCAGATGGATTTCGAACGCGCCGCCAAGGTGTCGGGCGCGCGCTTTGTCTATCTGAAGAACGATCTGGCGAAGATGGAGCGTGCGTTGGGCGCCTTCATGCTGGACACGCACACCGCGCAGTTCGGATACACCGAAGTCTCGCCGCCAGTGCTGGTGAAGAGCGCGGCGCTGTTCGGTACCGGCCAGCTTCCCAAGTTTGAAGACGACCTGTTCCGCACAACCAGCGAAGATCCGTTTTGGCTGGTTCCTACCGCCGAAGTGCCGCTGACCAACTATGTCGCCGATGAAATCCTGGGCGAGGCCGAGCTGCCGCTGCGCTTCACCGCTTTCACGCCCTGCTTCCGCGCCGAAGCGGGTGCGGCGGGCAGGGACACGCGCGGCATGATCCGGATGCACCAGTTTTCCAAGGTCGAGCTGGTCTCCATCACCACGCCGGAACTGTCACAAGCCGAACATGAGCGCATGACCGACGCGGCGCAGGAAATCCTCAAGAAGCTGGACCTGACGCACCGCGTCGTCACGCTCTGCACTGGCGATATGGGCTTTGGCGCCATCAAGACCTATGACATCGAGGTCTGGCTGCCCGGCCAGAACGCCTATCGCGAGATTTCCTCCTGCTCCAACTGCGGCGACTTCCAGGCGCGGCGCATGAACACCCGCTATCGCAATGCCGAGGGCAAGGTGAAGGGCCCGGTGCATACCTTGAACGGTTCCGGCCTGGCGGTGGGCCGCACCTTGGTCGCCATCCTGGAAAACTACCAGCAAGCCGATGGCAGCGTCGCCATCCCGGATGTGTTGCAGCCCTATATGGGCAAGAAAGTTATCGGCAAAGCCTGATGCGCATCTTGGTCACCAATGACGACGGCATCCATTCTCCCGGCCTGACGGTGGCGGAAAACATCGCCCGCAGCCTGTCGGATGACGTGTGGGTGGTGGCGCCGGAAAATGAACAGTCGGGCGCTTCGCATTCGCTGACCCTGACCTCGCCGCTGCGGCTGCGCCAGCTCGCGGAAAAACGCTTTGCCGTCAGCGGCACCCCCACCGACTGCGTGATGATGGCCTGCCTGCACATCCTGAAAGACCATGTGCCCGACCTGGTGCTGTCCGGTGTCAATTGGGGTTCCAATCTTGCCGACGATGTCACCTATTCGGGCACCATCGCCGGCGCCATGGAAGGCTGCGCCCTGAACATTTCCTCGATCGCCATGTCGCAATGCTATGACGAAGGTGACCGTCATGCGATCGACTGGTCGGCCGGCGAAGTGCATGGCCCCGCCACCATCGCGGCGCTGGTGCAGGCCGGCTGGCCCGCCGGCACCTTGATCAATGTGAATTTCCCCGCCTGTCCGGCCGCGTCGGTCAAGGGCGTGAAGGTCGTGCCGCAGGGCAAGTATGACCTGCAATCCACCGAGATCCATGAGCGCACCGATGCGCGCCAGCGCGCCTATTACTGGGTTGGCCTGCGCCGCCGCAAAGCCACGCCGCCCGACGACACCGATGTGGGCGCGGTTTATGGCGATCATATTTCCGTAACGCCGCTGCACCTCAACCTGACGGAGCAGGGCGTGCTGGGAACTTTGCGGGCGGCCCTGAAGAAATAAACGAAGTGTTAATCTTTGCGGGCCGCAAGGCTGCAATGAGCCGGAAATGGCGGTCTTCGCTGCATTTACGGTTAAACCCTTCTCAACTTTTCCGCGCCATGATCCTTTTCGAGACAGTGCAGAAGGCACATCCGATGGACCGGAAGATCATTTTCACCGCAGCCGCACTGGCGTTCGCGCCGCTGATGGCAGGCTGCGCCGACACCAGCCCGCGCACCCATCTGGATTGGGGCGTCAACACCACCCTGCACACGCGCCAAGTCGCCAGCAACAAGCCGAGCGGTGGCGCCAAGACCTACACCTACGAAGAACCCGGCGCTCGCCCGACCCCGCGGCCCGCGCCCAACTATGTCACCAAGAATGTGACGCCATATACTCCCGTCACCAGCGCGCCTCTGGCGCCGGTTAGCGGCAATGCGCCGGCCTTTGCCTGGCCGGTTTCGGGCCGGGTGATTTCCGATTTCGGTTCGACCGCCAGTGGCGGCAAGAATGACGGCATCAATATCGCCACCAGCATGAGCGCGCCGATCCATGCCAGTGCATCGGGCACCATCACCTATGCGGGCGACGAATTGAAGAATTACGGCAACCTGGTGCTGGTCAAGCATTCGGGCGGCTACACCACCGCTTATGCGCATGCCGACCGCCTGGTCGTGTCGCGCGGCGATTTTGTCGCCAAGGGGCAGGTGATCGGCTATTCGGGCCAGACGGGCGATGTCACCAGCCCGCAGCTGCATTTTGAAATCCGCAGCAACACCACGCCGGTCAACCCGCGCAGCTATCTGGCGTCGAACACCGCCAGCAACTAATCGAGCTGCTGCCCCAGTTCGCCTGCCAGATCCTGAATGAACTGCCACGCGACGCGGCCTGAGCGGCCGCCACGTCCCATCGCCCAGGCCAAGGCCCGCTTGCGCAGTTCCTCCGGCGCCAGCTTCAACTTGTAGAAGCCGGCATAGCCTTCGATCATGGACAGATATTCGTCCTGGCCGCAGTGGTGGAAGCCCAGCCACAGGCCGAAGCGGTCCGACAGCGAGACTTTCTCTTCCACCGCTTCGCCCGGATTGATGGCGGTGCCCTTTTCATTGTCCACCAGGTCGCGCGGCATCAGGTGCCGCCGGTTGGAGGTGGCATAGAAGATGGTGTTGATCGGGCGACCCTCGATGCCGCCTTCCAGCGCCGCCTTCAGCGACTTGTAGCTGGTATCGTCCTTGTCGAAGGAAAGATCGTCGCAGAACAGCACGATGCGGCGCATATCCTTGCGCAGGATGCGCAGCAGCAGCGGCAGGCTGTCGATATCCTCGCGGTGAATCTCGATCAGCACCAGGCGGTCCTTGCCTTTGCGCCCGTCATTGACCTGTTCGTGCACCGCCTTGACCAGGCTGGACTTGCCCATGCCGCGCGCGCCCCACAGCAGCGCGTTGTTGGCCGGCAATCCTTCGGCGAAGCGCCTGGTGTTGGCCAGAAGCGTGTCGCGCTGGTTCTCGATGCCTTTGAGCAGGTTGAAATCCACATGCGCGACATGGGGCACCGCCACCAGTCCGCCCTGGGCCGGCTCCCAGACAAAGGCGTCGCCATTGGGCAAGCTGGTGCTGAGGGCGGGCGGAGCCAGCCGCTCCAGCGCCTGCGCAATCCGCAGCAGGTGTGCAGGCTCGCCCAAGGCGTCCGTTTTTTCGCGATTTGCCATGCTAACCCCTTGATATACCACGGTTGCAAAGGAGGGCTGTCCCGCTATAGTCCGCCCGCATTCGCCCATCCGCCACGAAAGTCCCCACACTATGAACACCAGTGATCCGATGTTCCAGACGCTGACCCTGGCGCTGCCGATGATCGCGATCTTCTACTTTCTTCTGTGGCGGCCGCAAAGCCAGCGCCAGAAGCAGCTGCGCAACATGGTGGACAATCTGCGCCGCGGCGACACCGTGGTCACCGCAGGGGGCATCCTGGGCAAGGTGGTCAAGTCTTCCGAGGCCAGCGATCCGGAGATCCTGGTCGAGATCGCCGACAATGTGCAGGTTCGCGTGGTGAAGGCGACCCTGACCGACGTGCGCAGCAAGAGCGCCGACAAGGAATAGCCGCGTGCTGCAAGTCTCCATCTGGACGCGCCTGATCACTCTCATCATCGTGGTGGGCGGCATCCTGTTCGCCCTGCCCAACGCGCTGCCGCCGGACGTGCGCGCGAAAATTCCCAAGTTCCTGCCCAGCGCGGCGGTCAATCTGGGCCTGGATCTGCAGGGCGGTTCCTATCTTCTGCTGGGCATCGATTTCGACCAGGTGACGCGCGACCGCGCCGAAACCCTGGTGGGCGACGTCCGCGCCGCCTTCCGCAAGGCCCATATCCCGCTGACCGACCTCAATGCCCATGGAGACACCGTCTCGGTGCGGGTGACCGATACTCCGCGCCTGGCTGAAGCACGCACGCTTTTGCAAAGTGTGAACCCGGCCATGACGAGTTCGGTGCTGTCGGTGGGCGGCAAGCAATATGAGATGACTGAGCCGGGCGGCGGCGTCTTCACGCTGCGCATGAGCGATGCTTACAAGACCCAGACCCGCCAGCAGGTGATGGACCAGTCCATCGAAGTGGTGCGCCGCCGCATCGATGCGCTGGGCACCCGCGAGCCCAGCATCCAAAAGTCCGGCGACGACCGCATCCTGGTGCAGGTGCCGGGCCTGCAGGATCCTACCCAGCTCAAGACCATGCTGGGCAAGACCGCCAAGATGACCTTCCGGCTGGTGGACGAGCAGGCCAATCCCATGGCCCAGGTGGCGCCGATCGGCGACGAAATTCTTCCCGTGCTGGACGACAAGAACAAGAATGCGCCGCTGCGCAAGGTGGTGGTGGAGCGGCGGGTACGCGTGTCCGGCGACCGGCTGGTCGACGCCCAGCCGGGCTTCGACCCCCAGACCGGTGCGCCGGTGGTGAATTTCCGCATGGACAGCGTGGGCGCGCGCCAGTTCGGCGACGTCACCAAGGAACATGTCGGCCACCGCTTCGCCATCGTGCTGGACAATCAGGTGATCACCGATCCGGTGATCAACAGTGTGATTTTGGGCGGTTCCGGCTACATCACCGGCAACTTCACGTCTCAGGGCGCCAACGACATGTCGATCCTGCTGCGCGCCGGCGCACTGCCCGCGCCGCTCAAGCCCCTGGAAGAACGCACAGTGGGCGCCGAGCTGGGCGCGGACTCCATCACGGCCGGCCGGTATTCGGCGATGGCGGGTCTGGCGATGGTCGCGCTGTTCATGGTCCTGCGCTACGGCCTGTTCGGCCTGTTCGCCGATATCGCGCTGACCCTGAATGTGGTGCTGCTGCTGGCGGTGCTGACCGCGTTCGGCGCCACGCTTACCCTGCCGGGCATCGCCGGCATCGTGCTCACCATGGGTATGGCGGTGGACGCCAACGTGCTGATCTATGAGCGTATCCGTGAAGAGCAGCGCAATGGGCGTACCATGCTGGCGGCGATCGATACGGGCTTCCGCCGCGCCATGGCGACCATCATCGACGCCAACATGACCCATCTGATCGCCTCGCTGATCCTGTTCGAGCTGGGCACCGGCCCGATCGCGGGCTTCGCGGTGGCCCTGGGCGTGGGCATCATCACCTCCTTCTTTACGTCGGTGATGGTGACGCGGCTGATCGTGATCACCTGGCTGAATACGGTTCGCCCGCGCAAACTGACAATCTGACCCTTTCGCACCTGCATCAAGCGCGACAAAGCCGGATGCCTGGGCTAGAGTTCCCGCCTCGAATCTGAGGGAGGGGATACATGGCTGCCTTTTTGGGAAATCTGCGCAATGTGGTGATTGCGAGCTTCGTGCTCGCCATTCTGCTGATCGGCGTCTATTGCGCCACGCAGGGCTACGATGGCCCGGCGTTTGAACTGTTCGTGCTGCGCTTCCTGCATATTACCTGCGGCGTGATGTGGATCGGCCTGCTCTGGTATTTCAACTTCGTCCAGATCCCGACCATGCCCAAGGTGCCCGCCGAGCTGAAGGGCGGCGTGACGGGCTATATCGCGCCGGAAGCCCTGTTCTGGTTCCGCTGGGGCGCGATGGGCACCATCTTCTTCGGCATCGTGCTGGCACTGCGCAACCATTACCTGCTGGAAGCCTATACGCTGGACCTCAGCGAAGGCGCCGCCGGTTGGCCGATGGTTCCCAAGTATCTGGCCATCGGCATCGGCATGTGGCTGGGCACCATCATGTGGTTCAACGTCTGGTTTGTGATCTGGCCCAACCAGCAAAAGGCCCTGAACATCGGCGGCAAGTTCTCCGATCTTCCGGCCGACCAGAAGGCCGCTGCCGCCAAGACGGCGATGGTCTTTTCCCGCATCAACACCCTGCTGTCGGTCCCCATGCTGTTCAGCATGGTGGCGGCCGGTCACTTGTATTAAGTCATCTGTACTGAGAGCGCTGTGACGCGCTAAGAAACAAAGGCCGTCCGCGAGGGCGGCCTTTTTCTTTGGATTTGCATGGACGCCGCACTTCATATGGATGCTGCTTTGGCCAACCGCCTTGCCGCCTCGGTGCGCACCGCCGATCCCGACCGCTATTTCAGCGCCCTGTTCGCGCCGGCGCCGCAGCGCCCCTTCCTGTTTGCACTTTATGCCTTCAATGCCGAGGTTGCCCGCATCGCCGAGACGGTGCGCGAACCCATGCTGGGCGCGATCAAGCTGGAATGGTGGCGCGAAACCGCCGAAGGCGCCGCCAAGGGCAATCCGCGCAACCATGATGTGGCCAAAGGACTGGCGGCGCTGTTCGCCCAGCGCCCTGTGGCGCTGGCCGATCTGGAAGCCATCATCGCCGTGCGCGCCTTTGATTCCTCCGCCGAGACGTTCGCCGATTTCGCCGCGCTGGAAGCTTATGTCGATGCCACCAGCGGCGCGGTGATGCGGCTGGCGGCCTCCATATTGGGCGGCGATCCGTCCGTGGTGCGTGAAGCCGGTCTTGCCTATGGCCTGGCCGGATTGGTGCGCGCGCTGCCGTTCCACAGCAGCCGCCACAAGCTGTACCTGCCGCTGGATATCCTGGCGGCGTTGCACGTAACGCCGGACGAATTCTTCCACTTGGAAAAGACCGACCCGCGACTGACCGCCGCCAAGCGGCAGGTGGGTTTGCGGGCGCGCGATCATTTCTTTGCCGCGCGCGCCGCGCCCAAACCGCGCGCCGCGCTGGCGGCCATTTTGCCCGCGGCCCTGGTGCCGGTCTATCTGCGCAAGATGGGCCGGGACGTGCCGATTCACCGTCGGCAAATGGCGTTGCTCAGTGCGGCGATGAAGAAGCGGTTATAGACCGCTCTCGCCGGCCGTGCCGCGCGGTTCGCCGCTCTTGTATTTCACGTCGCCATGGCTGACGCGGCGATAGTCCTTGAGCTGCTTCTGGGCGACCAGAAAGGCTTCGTCCAGCACCGCATAGGCATCGGTCGCGGCCTTCTTGTGACCGCCATGGTTATATTCGCGGCTGACCACGATTTCCTTGCCCGGCACCCGCACCACGATATGCACGTCCGGCGGATTGCCGCTGGCCTTCTGGCTTTTGTGCGGCATCTCGATCACCACGCGGCAGCCGATGATGTGGTCATGAAACTGCTCGAGCTTGTCGACATGCGCCTGCACCGACGCTTTCAGCGCGTCCGACGGCTCGACATTGTGGAAGGAAAGCTCGAGGGGGATATCCATGCTGTTTCCATTGCTGATGTTACAGGTATGGAAACGTACGGAAGTGCGCAGGGTTTCGTCCAGCCTATTCGGCAGCCTGCTTCTCGCCCAGCCAGCCCGCCAGATCCGTCAGCGCACGTGCACTCATGGCCTGCTTGCGGTCTTTCCCACGGATTTTCGCGGATTTGGGAAATTCCGGGAACAATCCGAAATTGACGTTCATGGGCTGGAACGTGCGCGCATCGGCACCGCCGGTGATATGGGAGATAAGCGCGCCCAGCGCGGTGGTCGGCGGCGGTGGCAGATGCGGGGCGCCCAGCAGTTCGGCCGCCGCGAAACGCCCGGCCAGAAGGCCGATGGCGGCGCTTTCGACATAGCCTTCCACGCCCGTCACTTGCCCGGCAAAGCGCAGGTGCGGCTGCGACTTCAATCGCAGCTGATCGTCCAGCAGGCGCGGTGAATTTATGAAGGTGTTGCGGTGCAGCCCGCCCAGCCGCGCGAACTGCGCATTCTCAAGACCCGGAATGGTGCGGAAGACGCGCACCTGCTCGGCATGCTTCAGCTTGGTCTGGAAGCCCACCATGTTCCACAGGGTGCCCAACTTGTTATCCTGGCGAAGCTGCACCACGGCATGTGCCTGGCGGCCGGTGCGCGGATCCATCAGGCCCACCGGCTTCATCGGCCCGAAGGACAGGGTCTGCTCGCCGCGTCCCGCCATCACCTCGATCGGCAGGCAGGCTTCGAAATAGGGCGTGGTCTTTTCCCATTCCTTGAAGTCGGTCTTCTCGCCAGTGATCAGCGCGGCGACGAAGGTCTTATACTGGGTTTCATCCAGCGGCAGGTTGATGTAATCGGCCACACCGCCGCCGGGGCCTTCCTTGTCGTAGCGCGACTGGAACCAGGCGATGTCGAAGTTGATCGACTCCCGATGGATGATCGGCGCGATGGCGTCGAAGAACGCCAACTGGTCCTGGCCGGTGGCCTGGCCGATCGCGGCGCCCAGGCTGGCGGAAGTGAGCGGCCCGGTGGCGATGATCGCGCTGCCCCAATCGGCCGGGGGCAGGGCGGTGATCTCCTCTCTGGAGATGCTGACCAGGGGATGCTGCTCCAGCGCGGCGGTGACGGCGGCGGAAAAACCATGCCGGTCCACCGCCAGCGCGCCGCCCGCCGGCAGCTTGTGAGAATCGGCGCAGGCCATGACCAGCGATCCGGCGCGCCGCATCTCTTCATGCAGCAGGCCGACCGCATTGTTGGCGGCGTCGTCCGAGCGGAAGGAGTTGGAACAGACCAGTTCAGCCAGGGAATTGGTCTGATGCGCTTCGGTGCCCCGGATAGGACGCATCTCATGCAGAATCACGGACGTCCCGGCCTGTGCGGCCTGCCAGGCGGCCTCTGATCCGGCCAATCCGCCGCCAATGATGTGCAATCTTTTGGTCATGGCGCAGGCTTTAGCAGTTGGGGACCCGTCCGCAAACGGACTAAAGCTTTTTGCCGTTTTGATTTCGCAGTTGCAACATCGTAAAGCAAAATGCCTGATTTTACAGGGAAAACATGCCTCGTCTTTTGGCGCTCACCGATTTCAAAAGACTGGTAAACACCCCGGAAACAGGGTATCAAATATGCACGTCCAATCCGGTAAAGCCTTTTGGCAACAGTCAAAAAGGAATCCGGAAAGGCCGGTTGACTTGGGCCGGAGCTTCGGACAAGTATCCGGCATCAAATAACGGGGGAAGCTATGTTCGGTATTAAGTCTGTTGTTGCCGCGGTGACTGTGGCGATGATGATCGGTTCTTCGGCTTTCGCCGCTGATGGTGCATTGCTGCCGGGTAAGCCGGCTGGTGTCAGCCACGCTCAGGAAATTGGTACGGGTACGCTGATCTTGGCGGGTGCTGGCGCAGCTGTTATCGCCGCAGTTGCTATAACTGTTACCAACCAGAGCGGCGATCGTGCTAATGGGAATACGACCTTTGCGCCGGCCACCACCAACTCCGCTTCGCCGTAAGGCAAGCGTTCCTGAACAAATTGGCGGAAGCCTGCTATCCTCATCGGATGGCGGGCTTTTTGCCTTTTTTGGCCATCCCGCCTGTCTGCCTTAATTTGGCGCCGCTTTAACGTTTTTGTCGCCGTTATCGCGTAAGGATGCATTTTGCGTCCTTTGGGTGACGCGTTCGCAAAAGCGTCTGGATGAATTGCGCGAGTGGATGACGGCGCCGGAGCCACCACCTATATAGGGTTCGGCAGAGGAACGATGCGATGACCGAGGAACACAAGGGACCCAATTACGCCAGGCTGGCGCTGGGTGCGGGGCTTCTGGCCGCCGCCGCCGTGAGCGTGGCCGTGTTCGTGCCGCGCAAGCGACTGGCCTTCGTGACCGAGCCTTTGGCGGGCCTTGCCAAACTGCCGGTCGCCGCGGCCGTCACCGCCTGGGCTATAGGCCTTTGGGCCGAAGCGACCGCCCCCCAGGCGCCGGTGTTCGACGACCTGCGCCCCTTCGATGAGTTCTGAGAGACGCAACGCCAAAGCGAACCTGGCCTGATGCGGCGTATTCCCGTCGGCCAGACGATTCGTGATGCCTACAGTTTTGCCGGCACGCATCTGGGCGGAATTATCGGCCTGATCTGGGTTTCGATGGTGATGCTCACCATCGCCCGCTTCTTCACCTTCCTGCGATTCTACAACGACTTCATCGATTCCATGGCCAGCGGCAACGCCGCCCATATGGGATCGCCGATGCTGATGATGATCGGCTATATGGTGGCGCTTCTACTGCTCTATGCGGTGATGTTCACTGCCGTGATCCAGCTGGCGCTGGGCGCACGGCCTGCGCCGGAATTCATTCATTTCGCCTTCGGGCCGCTGGAATGGCGGATGTTCCGCGCCTTCTTCGCGCTCGCCGGCCTGATGATTTTGCTGGGAATCACCGTGCTGATCGGCGCCAACGCGGCGGTGATGCTGGTGCCCGGCGCAGCCAAAGCGCATGGCGCCATAGGCGCATTGGCGGTCCTGGGCATGCTGATCGTCTTCGTGATGGTGCTGGCGCGCTTTCTTTTGCTGCTGCCGGCCATCGCAGTGAGCGAAACCGCGCCCACCTTGCGCCGTGCCTGGGCCCTGTCGGCGGGCAATTTCCTGCCGCTGCTGGGCGTGTTGCTAGGGCTTTTCCTGCCGCTGCTGCTGGTCATGGCGGCGATCGATGTGGGGATGGGCGAAAAGCCCACCGCCATGCCGGGCGCCGCGACCCAGGTGCAGATCGTCGCCGCGGTGATGCATGCACGCCAGACCTTGCCGCTGACCTGTGGGCTAGGATTTCTGTTCTCGCCGCTCGTGATCGGGCTTCTGGCGGGCGCCAGCGTCTCGATCTGGCGGACCCTGAAGGACGAGCCCTCCGTCGAAATCCTGGCGTGACCGTCCGCCTGGTGTGGCGGCGCGTGTTTGGCTGCTCTAAGAAGTCTGCATAATCATAGCATCCAAATCTCGGCAGCCTTTATGCTCCGCATCTCCGTGCCCCGGATTTTCCTGGTTTTTCTGCGGCTTGGCCTGACGTCATTTGGCGGGCCGGTGGCGCATTTGGGCTATTTTCACAGCACCCTGATAAAGCGGCTTCGCTGGCTGGATGAAGATAGCTTCGCCGAACTGATCGCCTTGTGCCAATTCCTGCCCGGACCTTCCTCCAGCCAGGTCAGCATCGGCGTTGGCCTCGCCAAGGGCGGGTGGCTTGGCGCGATAGCGGCATGGACAGGCTTTACGCTGCCCTCGGCACTGGTGATGACCATGCTCGGGATCGGCGTGAGTTATTTCGGCGCCGGCATCCCCGGATGGCTCAGCCATGGGCTGATCCTGGTGGCGGTGCCCGTCGTCGCGCAGGCGATCTGGCTGATGACGCGCCAGCTTTGTCCCGATTGGCCGCGCCGTATTCTCGCCCTGGTGGCGGCCATTATTTTGCTGTGGCTGAAATTTCCCGCCGTTCAACCGCTGGCAATTGCAGCGGGGGGAGCCTTTGGCTGGTTTTTCCTGAAGGGTCAGAGAAAAAATCTCCCAATGACTTTCCCCACGGGCCTTGGCCGACGGACCGCGATTGTCTCCCTCGGGCTGTTCTTCCTGCTGCTGGCATTGCTGCCATTCGTCAGTGGCCTGCTCCACAATCACGCCCTTGCGGTGTTTGCTGCCTTCTATCAGTCCGGCGCGCTGGTTTTCGGCGGCGGGCATGTGGTTCTGCCGCTGTTGCAATCGGCCGTTGTCCCGGCAGGCTGGGTGTCCAGCGCTGATTTCCTGGCAGGCTATGGCGCCGCCCAGACCATGCCGGGTCCCCTGTTTTCCTTTGCGGCCTATCTGGGCGCCGTGATGACGTCCGCGCCCAACAACCTGCCGGGCGCAGCCTTGTGCCTTGCGGCCATCTATCTGCCGTCTTTCATGCTGGTCATCGGCGCGCTTCCCATCTGGGAAGCCGTGCGGCACCATCAACAGGTCCGGGGCGCACTGAGCGGCGTGAACGCCGTGGTGGTGGGGCTGCTGCTGGCGGCGTTCTGCCGGCCGGTCTGGACCTCCGCCGTTCACACACCCGGCGACCTCGTTCTGGCCCTTGCAGGCTTCGGGTTGCTGACGGTGGTCAGCATGCCTTCCTGGGCTGTCGTTATTCTGACCGTCCTTGGCGCCAGACTCTTTGCCGCCATATGATCGGTTGCCTGGCGGTGTCTATTCGGCGGCTTTCAGCTTCTTGGCCTGGGGCGCGTTCTTCAGCAGCGACTTGAGATACAGGCCCGTGTAAGAGCGCGGGTTTTTGGCCACCTCTTCGGGCGTGCCGGTGGCCACGATCTCGCCGCCGCCATCACCGCCTTCGGGACCCAGATCCACGATCCAGTCGGCAATCTTGATGACTTCCAGATTGTGCTCGATCACCACGACGGTGTTGCCGGTGGCGACCAGTTCCTGCAGCACTTCCAGCAATTTCTTGACGTCGTGGAAGTGCAGGCCGGTGGTGGGCTCGTCCAGGATGTAGAGCGTGCGCCCGGTGGCGCGGCGCGACAATTCCTTGGACAGCTTGACGCGCTGGGCCTCGCCGCCTGAGAGCGTCGTGGCCTGCTGGCCGATGGAGATATAGCCCAGACCGACGCGCTTGAGGGTTTCCAGCTTCTCGGCGATCGACGGCACCGCCTTGAACAGTTCGGCGCCGGCTTCGATGGTCATGTCCAGCACATCGGCAATGGAATGGTCGCGGAACTTCACTTCCAGGGTTTCGCGGTTGTAGCGCTTGCCCTTGCAGACGTCACACTGGACATAGACGTCGGGCAGGAAGTGCATCTCGATCTGGATGACGCCGTCGCCCTGGCAGGCCTCGCAGCGCCCGCCCTTGACGTTGAAACTGAAGCGGCCGGGCGCATAGCCGCGCGCTTTGGATTCCGGCAGCTCGGTGAACCAGTCGCGGATGGGGGTGAAAGCACCGGTATAGGTGGCCGGATTGGAGCGCGGGGTGCGGCCGATCGGGCTCTGGTCGATGTCGATCACCTTGTCCAGATATTCCAGCCCTTCGATACGGTCATGGGGCGCCGGTTGCTCGCGGGCCTGGGTCAGTTTCTTGGCCGCCGCCTTGAATAGGGTCTCGATGGTCAAGGTGGACTTGCCGCCGCCGGACACGCCGGTGATGCAGGTCAGGGTGCCCAGCGGGATCTGAGCGGTGACGTTCTTGAGGTTGTTGCCGCGCGCGCCGACGACTTTCAGCCAGCGATTGTGAGCGGGTTTGCGGCGCTGCGCCGGGATCGGGATGTTCTCGGCGCCACTGAGATAGCGACCGGTGAGGCTCTTCTTGTTGGCGATGATGTCGGCGGGGGTGCCTTCGGCGATAATGTGCCCGCCATGCACGCCGGCGCCTGGGCCCATGTCGATGACATGGTCGGCGGTCCGGATGGCGTCCTCGTCATGCTCCACCACCAGCACGGTGTTGCCCATGTCGCGCAGGCCGCGCAGCGATTCCAGCAGCTTGTTGTTGTCACGTTGGTGCAGGCCGATGCTGGGTTCGTCCAGCACATACAGCACGCCGGTCAGGCCCGAGCCGATCTGGGAGGCCAGGCGGATACGCTGGCTCTCGCCGCCCGACAGGGTGCCCGAGGCGCGCGACAGGCTGAGATAGTCCAGCCCCACATTGTTGAGGAATTTCAGCCGGGCCCGGATTTCCTTCAGGATGCGAAAGGCGATTTCCTGTTGCTGCTTGCTGAGCTTCTTGTCGATATCGCGGAACCAGCCATCGGAATCGCGGATGGACATCTCGCAGACCTGACCGACATGCAGCCCGCCGATCTTCACCGCCAGGGCCTCGGGCTTGAGGCGATAGCCGTTGCAGACCTCGCAGGGACTTTCGGACTGAAAGCGTTCCAGTTCCTCCTGCACCCAGGCGCTGTCGGTCTCGCCATAACGGCGGTCCATGTTGGGAATGACGCCCTCGAATTCCTTCTTGGTGTCATAGCGGCGCATGCCGTCGTCATAGGTGAACTTGATCACCTCTTCGCCGGAGCCGTGCAGGATCACATCCCGCGCCTTCTTGGGCAGGTCTTCCCAGGCGTCGTTCATGGAAAATTTGTAGTGCCGCGCCAGCGCCTCGAGCGTCTGCAGGTAATAGGGCGAAGACGACTTGGCCCAGGGCGCGACGGCGCCCTTCTTCAGGGTCAAAGTCTCGTCAGGCACCACCAGCGCCTCGTCGAAATAATTCTGCACCCCCAGCCCGTCGCATTCGGGACAGGCGCCGTGGGGATTGTTGAAGGAGAACAGCCGCGGCTCGATCTCGGTGATGGTGAAGCCGCTGACCGGACAGGCGAACTTGGAGGACAGCATCATCTGGCGCGCCTTGCCGTCCTTTTCCTTCTCATCCGCGAATTCCACCACTAGCAGCCCGTCTGCCAGGCCCAGCGCGGTTTCGATGGAATCGGGCAGGCGGTTTCCGATGTCGGCTTTGACCACGATGCGGTCCACCACGATCTCGATGTCGTGCTTGATCTTCTTGTCCAGCGCCGGGGTGGCGCCGATGTCGTAGAACTTGCCGTCCACCTTGGCGCGCTGGAAGCCCTTCTTTTGCAGCTCGGCCAGTTCCTTGCGGTACTCGCCCTTGCGGCCGCGCACGATGGGCGCCAGCAGGTAAAGCCGCGTGCCTTCGGGCAGCGCCAGGATGCGGTCGGCCATCTGGCTGACGGTCTGGCTTTCGATGGGAAGGCCGGTGGCCGGCGAATAGGGCACGCCCACCCGCGCGAACAACAGGCGAAGATAGTCATAAATCTCCGTCACTGTGCCCACGGTGGAGCGCGGATTCTTGGAGGTGGTCTTCTGCTCGATGGATATAGCCGGCGACAGACCCTCGATATGGTCTACGTCCGGCTTCTGCATCAGTTCCAGGAACTGGCGCGCGTAGGCCGACAGGGATTCAACATAACGGCGCTGGCCCTCGGCATAGATGGTATCAAAGGCGAGGCTCGACTTGCCCGAGCCGGACAGGCCGGTCAGCACCGTCAGCGTGTCGCGCGGAATCTCCACGTCAATATTCTTGAGATTGTGCTCGCGGGCGCCGCGAATGGAGATGTTCTTCAGCATCAGTTTGGATTTTTGCTCTGCAGGCTGGCAAGATAACGCTTGTTGGCGTCTGCGGGCACCGCGCCCAGTTCGATCAATGTGGCGATGGATTTCAGCACCAGGTCATAGGAGCCGTAGCAATGGTGTGCGACCAGGGCGAGATGCTTCCATTGTTCAGCGCCCATCGGTTTGCTGATGTCGCGGACATAGACCATGTCAGTTTCCAGGAGCTGCCGAATGCCGCGGTTGGGCTCATTGCGCACCACCATCGGCGCCAGCGGCCAGATCTTGGTGCCGGTGACGCAATGGGGCAGGAACCCGAGTTCCCGCAAGGTGAGGTCGATTTCACCAAAGGGTGGCTGGTTCTTATAAAGGGGAACAAAGGAAACTTCGGTCTGGATCACCACTGCATCTTTCAGCTTAGCTTTGGCATGGGCCAGCACCTCGCGCTCGCCGCCTTGGACATCCATTTTTAGAAAATCCATTGCGGCGATCTCAGCGACATCGTCCAGCTTTTTGGTAGTGACGGGGATCTGGGCTTTCACTTGACCCCATATAGGAAACAAATTGAAAAGCGCCAGATGCGCGGGGTCAGGTTCCAGCAGGCTAGTCATGCCTTCCAGCTCGCAGACATGCAGGGTGCGTTGGGTTCCGTCGCCCAAAGCGTACGGTAGATAACGTTCCCGCGGACCTTTGCTTTGTTCCAGCTTCGCCAGCGCATGGGCCTGCGGTTCAAAGCCCGTCACCTCGCACAGCCCGGCCGTCAGCATCGTCTTGTAAGGCGGATCGCCATCGATTGGATTGGCGCCCACATCCACGATGGCGGTGAGTCGCTGCGGGGCCAGAATCTGGGTCAGGGGGTCCATGGCCTGTTCATAGCCTTTTTTGCAGGGGCTCGAAAACAAAAAGAGAACGATCACGGTTTTGACGTCATTGTTCATTTGCAATTTCGCGGGCATCCGTACTAATAGCGCACAGAAGGTTTGCTGATTGGGCAGCAGGAACAAGCTTTTACAGCGCCCGGACGGGCAGTATCAGGGGATTGTTATGACGAATTTCTGGAAGACAATGGCGGCCGTAGTGTTGGTAGCCGCGATGGCTGGCTCTCAGGCCCTGGCGGCCGATGGCGCCCTGCCCCCCGGCAAGCCCGCCGGCGTGCAAGAGGCCCGCATGGGTAGCCCCAATCTTCTGTTGATCGGCGGCGCCGCCGCCGTCGCCGTGGTCGGCATCGCGGTCGCTATCAGCGGTGGCAACGACGGCGCCTGCGATGCAGCCCATTGTCCGGCCACAACCCCGTCGACCAGCACCACCACGAGCTGAACTTAATCTCCGGTTACGCCCATCTGCCGCAGGAGCCAAAGGCCGGCGGGAGGGCGAATGTGCACCAGATCCACGTAATCGGAACTTGATCCCTTCACCATCGTTTCGGTCGTGAGGGCGTTCGGTTGCATGAAGTCGAATAGTGCCGCCTGGCTCGAACAGTTCGCATTGTGGCGCGAGACCTCGGCCCGCACATCCCGCTTGAAAGCGTCCAGGCCTGCGGCATCGGTCTGCCGATATTGCTGCACGATGGCTGTTTGATCGGGCGGGAAATACACGATCAGCTTGACGCCGGACCGGCAAGCCGCCGCCAGCATCGCCGCCAGCTCGCGGCGGGCGCGGGGGCCCATGCTCATGCTGCGTGACCGCCGATAGTTCAGGTCGCGCCGCATCACCGCTTCGGTCATGTGGCTGTAGGCGCCAAAGATGTCAGGACGGTCGGCGGCGGTCTCGCCTGGTTTCAGCCGCGCCAGCGCATATACACCCAGCAAATTCATGCCCAGCGCGCCGCCGCTGAGGTAACGGGTGGTGAACAACCACAGGCCTCGGCGAGGGGTGGGCTCACCGTCCGGCGTTATTGACAGGCGCGTCTCATCGAAGCTGGGCAGGGCTTCGCCCGCGCCGCCATTGCCGGTGAAGGCATCCAGCGACACCAGGACGGTCTTCACGGACGGATGCGCCAGCGTGTCCTGCACCAGGCGGCGCGCCTCATAAGGCGACATGCTGGAGGCGCCGTAGTTGAAGCTGCGCACATGCAGCGCTGGATCGATTAAGGTTGGGTCGAAGGCGTCGCGCACCCGGCTGGAGCCGACAAAGACGATTTGCGGTTCGACCGCTTCCAGCCAGGCCGGTTTCACGGCGCGTTCAAAGCCTGACAGGGTCTGCACGCTGCCGCCGGCGGGATGGGACAGGATGAAATGTTCCGCCCAGGCGTTGAAAACCGCCAGAGCGGTGATAGCCGCAACCACCGTGCCCAGAAACCAGACGGGATAGCGGTTCTTTTCCATCAGAACTGGAAGTAGATGAAGGGTTTGAGATTGGACAGCGCCAGCATCGCCACGATGCAGAGCAGGCCATAGACGGCTGCGTTCAGTGGCGTGGGTTTCCAGGACAGGAAGCGCGCCGGTTTCACAGGCTGAATCTCATAGGGTGAGGGCAAAGCGGGATTATGCTGCCACATCAACTCCATGGAATTGGGCATGAACCACACCATCCCAAACAGCAACAGCAACGCCCCCACTGCCAGCGGCGAGAAACTTACGACCGCGGAATGGCCCATGCCCAAAAGGCCTTCCGCAACATTGCGCGCGGACGCCAGATCGGGCGCGCGGAACACGATCCAGGCCAGCGATGTCGCCAGAAACGTCAATGCCACCGAGGCGACGTGCAGCGGAAGCTTCATGGCGGCGGGCGCGCGAATGCTCTTGGTGGCGTGGCGGAAGGCGTGATTGATGGAAAGGTACAGGCCATGCAGCCCGCCCCACAACATGAAGGTCCAGCTCGCCCCGTGCCACAACCCGCCCAGCAGCATGGTGATGAACAGGTTCAGATAACGCCGCGCCGGTCCCTGCCGGTTGCCGCCCAGGGATATGTAGAGATAGTCGCGCAGGAAGGCCGACAGCGAGATGTGCCAGCGCCGCCAGAACTCAATGATGCTGGCCGCCTTGTAGGGCGAATGGAAATTCACCGGCAGGCGGATGCCCAGCATCAGCGAGGATCCCAGCGCCATGTCGGAATAGGCGGAAAAATCGAAATAGATCTGGAAGGCGAAGAACAGCATGCCCAGCCAGCTGTCGGTGGCGCCCAGGTGCGTGCCGCGTCCGGCAGCATTGAAGATGGCGTCGGCAAACGGCGCCAGATTGTCAGCGATCAGGCTTTTCTTCGCCAGACCGATGGTAAACAGCGTCACACCGGACGCCAGGTCGTCGTTCCGCGTGCGCATCTGGCGAAATTGCGGGATCAGGTCATTGTGGCGCACGATCGGGCCGGCGATCAGATGCGGGAAATAGGCGACGAACAGCGCGTAATCCAGCAACGAATAATTATGCGTCTTGCCGGCATCGGCATCCACCAGATAGCTGATCTGCTCGAATGTGAAGAAGCTGATGGCCAGCGGCAGGAAGAAATCGGGCAGGGGAAGTCCGATGCCGAATATCTGGTTGGCGGTGCCGGCCAGCAGTCCGGCATATTTGAAGGTCGCGATCAGGCCCAAATTGAACACCAGCCCGGCGATCAGCAATGCACGGCGGGCGAGCCCGCGCGCGCGGCGCTGCTCTAACTCTCGGCCCAGCGCATAGTTCACCAGGGTCGAGCCGGCCAGCAGAGCCAGGAAATCTGCCCGCCACCAGGCATAGAAGGCATAGGAAGCCAGCAGCAGGAACACCCGCCGCCCGGTCAGGGCGCGGGTCTCCAGCAGGCGGAAGACCAGCACGGCCACGCCCAGGAACAGGAAATAGGGATAGGAATTGAAGGGCATGCCGCCTCACCTGCCTGTCTGCCTTATCGGGGAAAAGGGGCAATAAGGCTATTGGAACATAACAAGAACAATGTAAAAGGTGGATAACAGGCACGGGTTTGTGGCGCAGGGGCGGCCCGCTCGTCTAACGTCGCGGCGGATACGGAGCGAAATCATGGCCGGCAGCGTCAACAAGGTGATTTTGGTGGGCAATCTGGGCAAGGACCCGGAGGTGCGCCGCCTTACGTCGGGCGATCCGGTGGTCAACCTGTCCATCGCCACTTCCGAAAGCTGGCGCGACAAGGCCAGCGGCGAAAAGAAAGAAAAGACCGAGTGGCACCGGGTGGTGATCTTCAACAAGAACCTCGCCGACGTGGCTGAGAAGTATTTGAAGAAGGGCGCCAAGGTTTACATTGAAGGCCAGTTGCAGACCCGCAAATGGACCGACAAGGACGGCGCCGAGAAATACTCTACCGAAGTGGTGCTGCAAAATTTCCGCGGCGAGCTGACCATGCTGGATGGCCGCAGCGGTGGCGGTGAAGGCGGCGGATTTGGCGGTGGCGGCAGCCGTGGCGCCGGCGAAGCGCCCGCCAGCTTCCAGCGCGACGAGATGGATGACGAAATCCCCTTCTAGTATCGCCGTTTTTTTCCTTCTTTTGGCGATCTGTGGCTGTGCGTCCTCTTCGGGCTCTCCTGTCACTGGGATCACCCAGCCCGACATAGCGGCGGCCTATCTGCCGCTTCATGCCCGTGTCCATCTGGGCATCGACAGTGCCGAGGGTGCCGCGGTGGTGATCGCGCCGGGCATCGCCGTGACAAACGCCCACAACGAAAACCTTCTGAACCCCAAGACCGTGATCGGTACGCGGCAGGACTACGACTTGATGTTCTTCCGCACGGCCCGCAGCGCGGCGCCGCTGACTGCCGTACCTGTGATTGGGGAGGCTGTCACCGCCTATGGCCAGGGTGCCGATCGCGAATTGCGCGTCGCCCACGGCACGGTGCGCGAGATCAAGACCTGTGTCAGCTGCACCGCGCCGGCCTATTTCACTTTTGCGGGCAATGCGGGTCCCGGTTTTTCCGGCGGGCCGGTGCTGGATGGCGCAGGCCGTCTGCTGGGCATCACCTTCGGCTATAAGGATGTGAAATCGGAGCGGCTGATCTATGCCTATGACATGACGCGGGTGCGGGCCGAACTGGCGGCCGCGCAGGCCACGCCCAGGCGCTGAACGGCTGCGCAGATTCGGGCTTTCAGAGACCCTGTTCAGGAACTAAATCCGGCGGAGCAAAAACGCTCAGAAATCCAAGTAAAAACAGCACCTTACATGGCGCAAAATTTCTGGTTTGCACCGCCCCAAAATGCTAGAAATCGCACCTGATTTTCACGCGCTGCCGCAGCGCTTTTGAAGGCCGCATTTTGAGCGACAATCCCGGTACCCTAGCGCCGCCCGAAGGTGGCAATCCCGTGCAAACCATCGCGGTCGAAGACGAGCTGAAGCGCTCTTATCTCGATTATGCGATGAGCGTGATCGTGCAGCGCGCGCTGCCCGATGCGCGTGACGGCCTCAAGCCCGTGCACCGGCGCATTCTCTTTTCGATGCACGAAAACGGCTACGACTGGAACAAGGCCTATCGCAAATCCGCCCGCGTGGTCGGCGATGTGATCGGTAAATATCACCCGCATGGCGACCAGTCGATTTACGACGCACTGGTGCGCATGGCGCAGGATTTTTCCATGCGCGCCCCCTTGATCGACGGTCAGGGCAATTTCGGCTCGGTGGATGGCGATCCGCCGGCCGCCATGCGTTACACCGAAGTGCGTCGCGCCAAGGTGGCGCATGCGCTGACCGAGGATATCGACAAGGACACGGTCGAATTCCGCGACAATTACGACGGCACGGAACGCGAGCCCGCAGTTCTGCCGGCGCGTTTCCCCAATCTGCTGATCAACGGCTCGGCCGGTATCGCGGTGGGCATGGCCACCAACATCCCGCCCCACAATCCGGGCGAAGTCATAGATGCTTGCCTGGCTTATATCGAAGATCCGGAGATCACCCTGGAACGGTTGACCGAGATCGTGCCGGGCCCCGATTTCCCCACCGGCGCGCTCCTGATTGGCAAGCAGAATGCCCGCGCGGCGCTCGCCCGCGGCCGTGGCTCGATACTGATGCGCGCGCGCTGCGCGGTCGAGGAAATCCGCAAGGACCGCGAAGCCATCATCGTCACCGAGCTGCCCTACCAAGTGAACAAGGCGATGCTGATCGAGCGTATCGCCGAACTGGTGCGCGACAAGAAAATCGAAGGCATTTCGGACATTCGCGACGAAAGCGACCGGTCCGGCATGCGCATGGTGATCGAGCTCAAGCGCGATGCCTCGTCCGAGGTGGTGCTGAACCAGCTTTATCGCTTCTCAAACCTGCAGATGAGCTTCGGCGTCAACATGTTGGCGCTCAATGACGGCCGCCCCGTTCAGATGAACCTAAAGGAGATGCTGGCGGCGTTCGTGGCGTTCCGTGAAGACGTCGTCACCCGCCGAACCAAGTTCGATCTGACCAAAGCGCGCGACCGCGGCCATGTCTTGGTCGGCCTGGCTGTCGCCGTGGCCAACATTGACGAGGTCATCCGCCTGATCCGCGCCGCTCCCGACGCGGCCAGCGCCCGCGAACAGCTTATGGTGCGGGACTGGCCGGCCAAGGACGTGGCGCCGCTGGTGGCACTGATCGCAGACCCGCGTCACAAGATGGGTCCCAAAGAGACCATCAAGCTGTCCGAAGAACAGGCCAAGGCGATTCTGGACCTGCGCCTGCAGCGCCTGACGGCGCTGGGCCGCGACGAAATCAACGACGAAGCCCAGAAGCTGGGGCTCGCGATCGCTGATTACCTGGACATCCTGTCCAGCCGCGTCCGGGTCATGACCATTATCCGCGATGAACTCACCGCAATCCGCGATGAATTCGCAACCCCGCGCAAGACCGAGCTGATCGACGCCGAGACCGAACTGGAAGACGAGGCGCTGATCGAGCGCGAGGACGTCGCCGTCACCGTCACGCACAACGGCTATATCAAGCGCACTCCGCTGGACGAATATCGGGTACAGGGCCGCGGCGGCAAGGGCCGCTCGGGCATGGCGACGCGGGACGAGGATTTCGTAACCAGCCTATTCGTGGCGTCGACCCATGCCTGGCTGCTGTTCTTCTCCTCCACCGGCATGGCCTACAAGCTCAAGGTCTGGCGGCTGCCCGAGGCGCGCATCGCAGGTAAGGGCAAGGCGATGGTTAATCTTCTGCCGCTGGCGGAAGGCGAGCGTATCACCACCATCCTGGCGCTGCCGGAAGAGGACGGCGAATGGGACAAGCTCAATGTGGTGTTCGCCACCAAGTCGGGCGATGTGCGCCGCAACCAGCTGTCCGATTTCGCCCAGGTCAACAAGAACGGCAAGATCGCCATGAAGCTGGCGGAGGGTGACGGCATCATCGGCGTGGCGACCTGCACCGATGCCGACGATTTCCTGCTGACCACACGTGGCGGCAAGGCCATCCGCTTCCCGGTGTCGGATGTGCGCGTCTTCAAGGGCCGCGATTCCACCGGCGTGCGCGGCATCAAGCTGGGAAAGGATGACGAAGTGGTCAGCCTGGCGCTGCTGTATCATTCCGATGCCACCTCGGCGGAAGCCCGTGCCTATCTGAAACAGGCCAGCGCCATCCGACGTGCCGAAAGCGGGGAGGCCGAAGCCCCGGTGGAAGCCGAGGACGATGCCGAGGACGGTGTCGAGGAAGCCACCCTGACGGGTGAACGCTATGCCGCGCTGGGCGCGCGCGAGCAGTTCGTGCTCACTATGTCGCAGACCGGCTTTGGCAAGCGCAGCAGCTCGTATGAGTATCGCGTCACCGGCCGAGGTGGTTCGGGCATCGTCGCCATCGGCATGGGCAAGAAGAACAGCGCCGTGATCGGCTCTTTCCCGGTGGAGGAATCCGACGGCCTGATGTTGATCTCCGACTCCGGCCAGACCATTCGCGTGGCTGTGTCGGGCATCTCCATCCAGGGCCGTGCCGCCCAGGGCGTCACCGTGTTCCGTGTGGACGACGGCGAGAAAGTGGTATCGGTAGAACGCATCGCCGATGTCGGCGGCGACGAATGACCGCCAAACAGCTTACGGGCCTATATCCGGGGACGTTCGACCCGGTGACCTTGGGCCATCTGGATATCGTCAAGCGCGCGGTCAAGCTGGTCGATCACCTGGTGATCGGGGTAGCGACCAATGCGGACAAGTCGCCGCTGTTCACGCTGGACGAACGCGTCGCGATGGTGAAGGCCGACGCCGAGCGGCTGGCGGCCGGCCACGCGACGATCGAAGTCGTGGCCTTCAGCACCCTGCTGGTGAAGTTCGCCGCCCAGGTCGGCGCCAGCGTCATCATTCGCGGCCTGCGCGCCGTGTCGGACTTTGAATATGAATTCCAGATGGTGGCGATGAACCAGCGCCTGAACACGGAAATCGAAACCGTGTTCCTGATGGCTGATCCGCGTCACCAGGCGATCTCGTCGCGCCTGGTCAAGGAAATCGCACTGTTGGGCGGCGATATAGCGCCCTTCACCACGCCCGCCGTGGCGGAAGCTCTCGTGAAACGCTGCCAAGAACGCAAGTAAGGAAAAAGCATAATGGCTGATTATCTCATTCTTGACCTCAAGGACGGACCGGTGAAGATCAAGCTGCGTCCCGACCTGGCGCCGAACCATGTCGAACGCATCAAGGAACTGGCGGGCAAAGGTTTCTATGACGGCTTGGTGTTCCACCGCGTCATTCCCGGCTTCATGGCCCAGACCGGCGATCCGACCGGCACCGGCAGCGGCGGTTCGGACCTGCCCGACCTGAAAGCCGAATTCTCCAGCGAGAAGCACACCAAGGGCACCGTGTCGGCCGCGCGCACCGCCAATCCCAACAGCGCTAATAGCCAGTTCTACATTTGCTTCGACGACGCGCCGTGGCTGGACAAGCAGTATTCGGTCTGGGGCCAGGTGGTCGAAGGCATGGACAATGTCGCCAAGATCAAGAAGGGCGGCGAGCACAATAACGGCGCGATCAGCGGCGAGCCCGACAAGATCTTGAAGGCCCGCATCGCCACGGAAGTCTGATTTTCGGAACCATTTTCCGCCGTGCCGGGATCTGCTATAGGCCCCGGCATGGATGTCAGCCTGTTCGATTTCGACCTGCCAGAGGCTCGCATTGCGCTGCGCCCCGCTGTGCCGCGCGACAGCGCGCGGCTGATGGTGGTGCATCCGGGCGGGCGCATTGAACACCGCACCATACGCGACCTGCCAGACTATATGCGGGCCGGCGACGCGCAGGTCATCAACGACACCAAGGTGATCCCGGCGCGGCTTTACGGCCGGCGGCTGCGCGTGGCCGGGCCCGCGAAAATCGAAATCCTGCTGCATCGTCGCCTGTCGCCCGACAGTTTCTCGGTGCTGGCGCGCCCGGCGCGCAAGCTGGCGGTCGGGGACGCGCTGCAATTCGGCAACATGAAGGCGACTGTCGCGGCGCGGGGCGACGGTGGTGAAGCGGATATCCGCTTCGACTTGTCCGGCGCGGCGCTGGATGACGCCATTGCCGCCACCGGCGAGATGCCGCTGCCGCCCTATATCGTGGGCAAGCGCGCGGCAGATGCACGCGACGCCAGCGATTACCAGACCCTGTATGCGCGCGAGCCGGGATCGGTGGCGGCGCCCACGGCGGGTCTGCATTTCACGCCCGAGCTTTTCGACGCCTTGGCGCAAAAGGGTGTGACGCGCGAAGCTATTACCCTGCATGTCGGACTGGGCACGTTTCTGCCTGTCGCCGCCGAGGACACCGCGCAGCACCGCATGCATGCCGAACGCGCCACGCTGGACGCTGCGGCTGCGTCGCGCCTCAATGCCGTGCACGCGGCGGGCGGGCGCATCCTGGCAGCCGGAACGACATCGCTGCGAACGCTGGAAAGCGCTGCCGGGGCCGGCGGCGCCCTGGCGCCGCTTGATCGCGATACCGATATCTTTATCACGCCGGGCTACGAGTTCCGCGCCGTGGACATGCTGCTGACCAACTTCCATCTGCCGCGTTCGACCCTGTTCATGCTGGTCAGCGCCTTCATGGGGCTGGACACGATGCGAGCGGCCTATGCCGAGGCCATCGCACAGGATTACCGCTTCTATTCCTATGGCGACGCCTGTCTGCTAATGCGGGCGCCATGAGCGAATTCCGTTTCGAATTGCTGGCGACCGATGGGGTTGCGCGCACCGGCATTATCCATACGCCGCGCGGCGAAATCCGCACCCCCGCCTTTATGCCGGTGGGCACGGCGGCGACTGTCAAGGCCATGCTGCCGCAAAGTGTGCGCGAGACGGGCGCCGATATCCTGCTGGGCAACAGCTATCATCTGATGCTGCGGCCCGGCGCGGAGCGCGTGGCGCGACTGGGCGGCCTGCACAAATTCATGGACTGGCCGCGACCGATCCTCACGGACTCCGGCGGCTTCCAGGTCATGTCGCTGTCGGCGCTTCGCAAGATCAGTGAGGAAGGCGTCAAGTTCCAATCACATATCGACGGCCATGCGGAATTCCTGTCGCCCGAACGTGCCATGGAAATCCAGCGTCTGCTGGGCTCGGACATCCAGATGGTGTTCGACGAATGTCCAGCGCTGCCCGCCACGTATGAGACCATCGAAAAATCCATGGCGCTGTCGATGCGCTGGGCAAAGCGTTCCAAGATTGCCTATGGTGAACAGCCGGGCCATGCCTGTTTCGGTATCGTGCAGGGCGGCACCTGCGCGGATCTGCGCGTACGATCTGCCGAAGCGTTGAAGGAAATCGGTTTCGACGGCTATGCCGTGGGCGGGCTGGCGGTCGGCGAACCGCAGGCGGCAATGTTCGACACGCTGGACGCTACCGTGCCGCATCTGCCGGCGGACCGGCCGCATTACCTGATGGGTGTCGGCAAGCCGGATGATATTGCCGGCGCTGTGCTGCGCGGCGTCGACATGTTCGATTGCGTGCTGCCGACGCGTTCGGGCCGAAACGGCCAAGCCTTCACCTGGGAAGGCGCGATCAACATTAAGAACGCCCGCCATGCCGAGGACGCCGCGCCGCTGGACCCAACCTGCCGCTGCCCGGCCTGCCGCCAGTTCTCCCGCGCTTATCTGCATCACACGTTCAAGTCGGGCGAGATCATCGCCGCCATGCTGCTGACCTGGCACAATCTGACTTTTTACCAGGACGTGATGGCGAGATTGCGGGCTGCAATCCTGGAAAAGCGCAGTTCCGACTGTGCGGCACGCATAGCATCAGTGTTCGCACGGCCCCTTTCATAACATCTTGGTGTGAAAGGAATAAGCGATAGGCGGTGCAACGATGTTGCGCTAAGTTTTCGTACCGAGGAAGCGCTATGTCTATGTGCACCAAAAAATTTACGGTTGCGATTTGCGTCATGGCGGCATGGTCGGCTGTAGTACAAGCCGCCCCGGTTTCGGTCGCGTCCGTCGCCGAATTGCGGCTCGGAAGTTTTTCAGTCGATGTGAACCTTGCCGGATATTACGGCGCGGCGACGCCTGGTGGTGGACCGCTGCGTTACGATGCGGGCGATGCGTCCAGCGCCGACAATGGCTGCACGGTTTTTCGCGATGGCGCAGGGCATCGTTTCAAGCGCGTCGCGGGTCCACTTCCGGTGTCAGACTGCGGCGCCCGGGGCGATGGAGCTGCCGACGACACGGCGGCGCAGCAGGCGGCGCTGAATGCCGCGCCATCGGGCGGTGCCGTCACATGGCCCAAAACTGGCGATTGCTATCGAACCACCGCTGCACTATCGGTCAATCGGCCTGTCGCCTTGTCAGGGGACGGAACGATCTGTGCCAAAACTCCGGGGATCGGGCTGTTTTCTGTCAGTGGCAGCAAGGTGACCTTTGACGGCCTGACACTGGCAGGCCCCAAATCGGTTACATATCGTGGCAACGAAACCGCTATTCGGGCGAGTGGCGTCTTCACGCCCGGCAAGGCGCCGCAAAACATCAAGGATTTCACAGCAAGAAATCTTATCATTTCCGATTTCGGCGGAACCGGCATTCAACTGCTCTATGTCGATGGCTTTCTGATTTCCAACAACAAAGTCCATGACATATGCTTTGCGGGGGTGGAGGGCTTGTCGGTTCTGCATGGCACGATCCGCGACAATGTCATATCCGGCATCAGCGCCAACGGCAGTCCCGGCCTTAACGCCTATGGCATAGCGTTGACGCGCTATACAGACGACAGCGGCGAATTGGTCTCACAGCCCAGATCTGCCTATGTCACCGTCAGCGGAAACAGGATATCGGACATTCCTACCTGGGAAGGGTTGGATACGCATTCTGGCGATCACATCAGTTTCGACAGAAATACGGTGACCAATACATTTTTCGGAATTTCCGTGGGCAGCTCGCGTGGCGCCGGCCAGGGCGAATATCTGTACGCGCCGCTACAGGTCACCGTCACCGCCAACAGGTTAGACAGCGGTGTGACGGATGGCAGCCGTGGAACCGGCATCCCCTTTACCGGTGCGCCGGGACAGAATGCCAGCGGCGCCGTCACGGGCAATACCGTCATCGGCTACGGTCATGCCGCCACGGCGGCGGACGGCGCAATACTGACTTACTACACGGACGCCCTGGCAATCACGGAAAACATGATCGTGAATCCATCACCGAACGGGATCGCGATGGTCACCGGCAGCCGCGGCACTATCGTCGCGCGCAACACAATCACCGATCCGTTTACCGATGTGGCTGCGGTCGGCGGTGTGCAGGGAATTTTCACTACCGGCGACAACAACAGTCTGCAGATCGAGAATAATCGCATCATGCGCGCCGGCAAGGCCGCCGCCTATCTTCTGACATCTCCCAGCGGCGCTGCGATCCGCCTGGGTAGCGGCAAGAACAACTCTGCCGATATCGGATCCAATCAGACAGATGCCACGTTTCCGCTGTTGAATTCCGGCAACACGCGGGTCCGTCGCCACTAAGGCGGGTCGGACAAATGATGACTTGCGGCGAAAGTCCTGATGGAGCCGCCGTCGATATCGTAGCACCCACATAGATATTTTGGCATCTTCAGGCCGGGAAATTGCGGGGCGGCCAGGGCTGGGCAAGCAAAAGTTTTTTAGCTCTAAGCTTGTTTTTGAGCCCGCTGGCGGCGCAGGCGGCGGTTTCCATCTGGCTGGCCAATGGCGCTCCGCTCGAGAGTGATGCTGCAGTAATTCGTGCGGGCTTCGACCTTGCCGTGGCGCCCGGAGTTATGCTGTCCATCGGCTATGACGGCAGCTTCGCCGATCGGACACAGAATAACGGCCTGCGCGTCGCAATACGCTGGTTGAATTAGCCGGCCCCGCGAAAATCAGTGTCCTTTCCGCATGAAGCAATGATTATAGCCTATGGGCGATTGTCGGCTGCCGCCAGCGCCCGCGATACTATATTGCGCACCACGCTTTGCGTTCCGGGATCGTCGTTCAGGCGCCAGGTGAAGGCGACCGAAGATACATTCAGGAAAAAGCGGCCATCTGGTTTGTCCGAGCAGACCATATAGGCCGGTCCTTCGCTGTTTTCTCCGATAGCAATGGTTCTGAAATTATTGGCGCAGGGCGATAGCTTGTCCGTTTCGTTACCGCTGGCCCCTTTGTGTTCGGTACTATCACGGCCAAAGTAGGCGGCCCCAAGTCCGTGGAAAACCCAGTGATCCGGAGCAACGACCCGATAACCTGCATTCGTATGATAGCCCAACGCATCATAAAATGAACCAAATTGCGGGGCAATGGAGACATCGCTGACTAACTGATCGACAACCGTGATGGCGCTATCGAGAAATTGAACGCGCCGATATGCGTTGTTGCCCGAAAGAACAGCGATGCTTGCGACGCCCTGGCTTTGCACCTCGTTCAGTCTGGCGAGCATTTCATATGACCAGTATTCGGCATGTGTATTGAGAAGCAGTAGCTTGGCATCGGCAGTTCCGGCCGCCCGTGCGAAATCATGATCCGTTATGATATCATATGCGACTTTTTCGCGCTCCAGAAACGATATCAATGCTGACTCTGCCATTGCCAGATGGCGATCGACATCTCGTCCGGTTGCCAGATATTCTTCATGCAGTGCGATGTTGGGCCTTTGTGTAGGCAAAGGCACGATGGGCAGCCAATGCCTGTCGCCCAATCGAAATTGTATATTCAAAAGCTTCAAGATCACCAATAATCCACGCAATGGCCAAGGCGTAGCGCGGTCCAAATAATTAGACAGTCCCCCGAAGCTGTTATAGGCATTCCATGTATTGGTGGAGGCCAGTACTACAATGGGCTGCGGCTTGGTCGCCCTCACGACAGCCCAACTGCTCCAGCATTTGACGGGATCCGATTCCCATTGGAGCACCAGGCGATAAAAACCGTGCTCCAGATTTGTCGTGGGAATCGAAATCGTGAGCGTCCAATCGAGGCCCTTCCAGTGGTCGTAGCGGGACGACTGCCGTGTGGGAGCAACTTTATGGCTCTCCAGCCGAATGTAACCGTCGGCGCCACAACGTTCGATATGAACGATTGCCGGTTCTGTCGTGTGACAGGCTAACTGAAGTGGTATTCCCTGCTCAACACTGATCTGAACAAGATATCCTGTGGGATTTGGCAGTCTTACACTTCTTGCCCACCGTCGACGCACATACAGCATAAGGTACTGCGCGATCGACAATACCAGGACTGATACGACAAGAAGCATCAGCCAAGCGAAAATTTCGGATGCGTCCATTACTCATCCTCATTGTCGATCAAGTAGTGAACTCCGTCGCCGTCTGCGCGCGTTACATGTGCTCTTGCAATGGCGTTTGAAAGCCCACCTGGTAGCTTCGACATCTCGCCGGAGGCAATGAGTGGGTACTGGCTCGGATAATTCAGGAACCCGGCCTGCCGAAAGGCGGACAACCAGGCGCTATGAGAGGTGTTGGTCAGTGCGACATCTGCGTTCATGTCCGCGAGCCAGTCCCGGGCGGCTCTGGCGATCGCTGGAGCATGAGCCAGATCGCCAAAAGTGTCGACGATCAGCCCGGGTCTGCATTCGCCGAGAAATTTTCCAACTCTGGCAAGTCCGGTGGTCGTAACGACGGCCCAGCCTACGATGGTACCTTGATAACGGACAACTAGGCGGTTCAATCCTTTATGGCTATTTGGAAACATCGGAGTGACATGAGCGCCGTCACGCACCATGCAGAAATCTATTGCAGAGCGCGCCCTGTCCCATACTTCATCGGCGGCTTCCGCAATATCCTCGACGAGTTCCACCCTGTATTTTTCCCCGATCGCTAACCGGCCGCGCGCCTGGACAATATTAATTGCAAGCTGACCAAGTCCGGTGCTGGCTGCAACGGACGACAAGGCGCGTAGCGACGGTCTTTCACGCAAAGGTTTGGCATGGCGCAGAAATTGCGTGGGCCGCAAAATATGAAAAAGGAAGGGAATGTCCGCGTCGGCCCAGCGCATAGCCTTGGCGAGCCGGAAATAGCCCGAATTTCTCCCTCCGGTCCCCAACGCGTAAAGGTTGGGGCAGCGCTTGGCGGCATCACGAAGCAATGCCGCGCCAAGAGCCCGAAATCGCGGATCGATTATTCCTTCTGAAACGGGACTGCCTAATGAGGCGGCATCAATCATCCTACCGCGCAGCCAGGCTTTTTGCCATTGTAAAAGGTAACCGCCTCGGATCGTGCCTTCCTCGTCATAGGCAAGATAGCGCCGTCTTTCCTGAGGTTGTGGCGGCTGGGAATCGTCGTGGGACGATTGGACTGTGCCAAAGAGCAGTCTCGAGGGATGGTGAGCGATCCTTGCGTTGAACGCCGCAACGCCGGACTGGTTGGCTTGTGTCATACGCGCGAATTGCATCGTCAATCCAAAAGCAAGGGCAGTTGTTCGCGATCTAGCATATAAAAGCCAGACTTTACCAGTGTCGAACTTCGTTGGCGGCAAAAAGGCCTGCTATTGCTGATCTAATGGCGCTGTTGCCTGGATCATGGGCGGACGATAATCTGAGATTGAACCGTAAATCTGGAGTGGGTTGGGATGGCTTTGAGTTTGGATAATTTACCGGCAATTATCGCAGAGGCGCTGGATATTCCCTGTGAAGGTGTGACGGAGTCGGCATCAATGGATCTCACGGAAAAATGGGATAGCGCTGCGAGCATGACAATTATCCTGCAGGTCGAGGAGGCTTACGGCGTGACATTCGAGGCGGAAGAAATCGTCGAGTGCACGTCGCTCGTCAAAATCAGGAACATACTTAAGCAGCATGGTGTCGTGAGTGCGTGAGGTGAAAGATTCGGTGCAGGTGTCTGTTGGACAGGCGTCTCGTACCTTGTGGCGTCAATACCTGAACGCAACGGCAAAATCGGGCGCTTCTATCGCTATTGGCGTAGCGGCGACCTACACATGCCAGACGCTTGTGCCGCACCTAGGCTCGCCGCTTGTGTCAGCGGGATTTGCGCCGGAAATTTTCCTGGGGCCCTATAACCAAATATTTCAGATATGTGCTGATCCGACACTTCTCTCTGAGAAACCGCTCGATGTCATACTCATACTGCCGCGGTTTGACGAGCTATGCCCCGTTGAAATTCGTGACTATCTCGCCGGTGATACCGCGGCACTGGTGCAGGGGCGCCGGCGCCTGACCGAGTTTGTGCAAGCGGTTCAGATGCTGCGCAAGAATTTTGGCGGCACCCTCATGATCGGGACGTTACCATATCCCGAGATTCCAGAAAGCAACGCTTTGGACGTTGATCGCGGAGCCAACCTGTTTGTGCGGCATATTCGAGACGCGTTCGAGGAAGAGATCGGATCGATTGACGGTGTTTCTTTGGTCGATTTGGCCAGCCTGCAGGCGGACTTTGGCGTAAGGAATTCCGTGGACCCAAGAACTTGGTATCTGTTTCGCCAGCCTTATGCGGAATCATTCTTGGTCGAAATCGGCGCACTCTGTGCCCGCATCGTTATTGCATCGCGTCGGGGCAGCATGAAATGTGTTGCCATCGACGCTGACAACACGCTTTGGGGTGGAGTGATTGGAGAGGACGGAATCGATAATATTCGTCTGGGCGACGAATTTCCGGGTACCACCTATCGCGATGTTCAGCGGTTTCTGAAGCATCTGCGTGGCCAGGGCGTTTTTCTGGCGGTGCTTTCGAAGAACAATCCGGAGGACGTTCTGAATGTTTTCAGGTCGCATGATGCGATGGTATTGCGCGAGGACGATATTTCCGTGTTCAGCGTAAGCTGGCGGCCAAAGAGCGAGGGCATTGTGAAAATTGCCGAGCATCTGAATATCGGCGTCGATAGTATTGTTTTCCTGGATGACAGCGCCTTCGAAATTGCCGAAGTTCGTGCAGCCCATCCATCGGTAGCCTGTGTTCAGGTTCCACCGCAACCCGAAAAGATGCTGGCCACTCTTCGATCCAGGCGGCTGTTCGACAAGCTCGCTGTTACGCAAGAAGACAGAAACCGCGCGGACAGTATTGCGCTGAATAACAAGCGCGAAGAGCTTCGCTCAGAGCTGTCGGAAGAAGAATTCATAAAAAACATCGAACTTAAAGTGGTATCTTTTCCCGTCGACGACCAGGCGTTGGTTCGTGTCACGCAGCTGATTAACAAAACAAATCAGTTCAATATAAACACGCCGCGGCTCAGTCAGGAAAATGTGAGGGCGCTTAGCCAAGCTGAGCATACGGTGCTCAGGGCTGCGCGTGTTTCTGACAGATACGGTGAATATGGTTTGACCTGTGTGGGCGCGGTTTCTCGGCGTGATGCTGTGGTGTGGGATTTGGATATTTTCCTGATGAGTTGTCGCGTGTTGGGCCGCGGGGTGGAGACCTCTTTTTTGTCGGACCTGGCAAATGATGTCTTGAAGGGCGGCGGCACGCAGATATCGGCCAAATTCATACCGACCCAGAAGAACAAGGTTTCGGCTGATTTTTTGCAGCGCCATGGTTTTACTCACCAAGGCGGCGGGGTTTGGGTACACGATGCCGCAGAAGTTGCTGCCAATAGGCCTGCCCTTGGCGCGGAATAAATACCTTGATGGCTGACCCTCGGTGTTGCCGTTGTGTCGGCCGGTCTCCGCATTGTCGCGGAGGGGAGCGGAGATATGGCTGATCATGCTGTGCCGGTACGAACATTTTCAATGTCGGACCAGGAGTTCTTTGCTCGCGTTTCAGCTGACTACAACCCGCTTCATTTGAGTGTGCTGGTAGCCCGGCGGACGCAGGCCGGTGCGCCTGTTGTGCATGGCGTTCATGCGGTGCTTTGGGTGTTGGACGTGCTGGCGCGGCAGGGATTGGCGATTTCCGATCTTACATCACTGAAGGTTCAGTTCAGTAAATTTGTCTATATTGATCAACCTGTTACAATCCGGATAGTCTGCCAAGACAGTGCGTCGGCGAAGGTCGAGCTTGATGGGGACATTCCGTCGCTTATGACCTTTATCTTGCGTTTTGGTCATCGCAAGAAAGCAGAAGACGCCAAACCTGTTGCAGGCGGTGCGATTATCATTCCGGGCAGTGTGCCAATCGAGCGGAGCTTTGCAGAACTAGGCGATTTGTCGGGAAGTTTGAAGTCGCCGAACGAAATGAACACGGAATTGTGTGCGGCTTTTCCGGTGGCATCTAAGGCGTTGGGCGGGGCGCGCATTGCCGCGCTCGCACAGACGTCCACTTTGGTAGGCATGGTGTGCCCAGGCCGTCATTCCATTTTTTCTTCCCTTGCGGTCGACTTCGTCGACGGACTTGTCGGCGAGGGCGAGATTGCCTTTCGGGTTGCGAAGACCGACAAGCGATTCAGCATGATCACGATGGCGGTTGCTGGTTCGGGCATTACGGGAGATGTTCTAGCTTTCGTCCGGCGAGCACCGTCAGCACCCGCGACTGTTGCGCAATGTAATACGAAGATTCGTAAAGGCGAATTTTCCGCGGTATCGGCATTGATTGTCGGCGGTTCTCGCGGCCTTGGTGCGGCAACCGCCAGTCTTATAGCGGCCGGAGGCGGACGGGTTACGGTGACCTATGCGCAAGGACGGGATGAGGCGCTGGCGATTTGCCGGAACATCAACGCGGCCTGCGGTGAAGATGTTGCTGATGCAGTTCGTCTCGATGTGCGTATGGATTTCGCAGAGCAGGCAAAAGACTGGAAGTGCGAATTTACGCAGCTTTATTACTTTGCGACGTCACAAATATTCCGTCAAAAATCCACATCCTTCTCAGAAGCGTCATTTCAGGAGTTCTATTCAATATACGTCGAGCGTTTTTATCGTCTTTGCTGCTATGTGGCTGAAACTTGTGCCGCAGATTTTCTGCCCGTTTTCTACCCATCTTCTGAAGCCGTCACCATCCGTCCCAAGGGATTGACCGAATATGCAATGGCGAAGGCTGCTGGTGAGCTACTTTGCGCCGACATGGGGAATTTTCTGCCGAAAATCAGAGTCCATTCGCATCGCATTCCAAGGACGACTACGGACCAGACCCTGACGTTGACTGCGGTTCCTGCAGAAGATCCGCTGGACGTAATGCTTCCGCAAATCAGGGCATTACAGCAGTTAAGGTAGCGCGAGCCTCTCGCGCGACGATTCCGGGCACGGCACGATCCGGCATTGACGGCCAAACAGCGCTTCTTGGACAATCGACTGCGTCACAGGATGAGGTGGTGGCTGACTATGACCAGCTCATGCAGCGGGTCTGATCGGTCTTCCTGTTGGTGCCTGCGGTGGCGCTGGAACTCAATTACTCGGTCGATGTGGCAATTTGAATGATGGCAGTCAGCGGCCAAGCTACTCTAAGGATTGACATTTGTTTGAATCCCAAGCTACCCTATACTGAAATAATACTCCACTTTGACAGAGCTGTTATTACCGAACTCTGTTCGGCAATCTCTTTAGCGCTGTCTGTTTTTCTTTCGCGGATGGGTGTTGCCGCAATCGCCTTTCAGGCGATCCGCTCGGGGGGTGAATTGCAATGCTGACGTCTCTGCTGGAACGGTTCTTTAAAGCTAGAAACCGCGTAATTTCTTATGCGCAGCGCTTCACGCCTCCACCCCGGCATACTTTACTCAATGAGATTGATCGGCGCTCCATCATAGATTCGGCCAATTATGCCGAGCAGAATATGGCGCTCGCTTTGTCTTTTGCTGATGGTCGCGATCTTTTGTCCTACTCCGTGAGGCGGGCTCCGTCGACAGGCATGATTGCCGAGTTTGGCGTTTTCAGGGGGAAGTCGATCAACCGAATTGCCGCGGAAGTTGGCTCGCGCGAAGTTTTTGGCTTCGACAGTTTCGAAGGCTTGCAGGAGGATTGGGCGGGAACTTCTCTGCCAAAGGGTGCATTTGATCGCCATGGGCAGCTGCCGATCGTACGCAACAATGTAAAACTCATTGCGGGTTGGTTCGATAAGACGCTCGCTGGCTTTCTCGATGCGCATCCCGGCAAGTTTGCCTTCCTTCATGTGGATAGCGATACTTATGAATCCGTAAAAACGATTTTCGACCTGTCGCGCGGCCGCATTGAACCGGGAACAGTCATTCTTTTCGACGAGTATTTTGGCTATCGCGGTTGGCGGATCGGCGAGTTTCTGGCTTGGCAGGAATTTGTCGCCGCAGCCAGTGTCAAATACCGCTATCTCGGGTTTTCCGTACAGGAAACGGCAGTCATTATCGATGAGATCGATGGCCGAAAAGATGCCTGACGATAAGATGCAATCAGGCGCGAACTCGGGGAAATTTCTTCCTGTGCCAAAGCTTTTACCGAAGATAATGTTCGGCCGGGATCTCTGAAAGCCACTCCCAAACCCTTCGCATCCAGGCGAAAGGCAAACCGAACTCTATGCCGGCCAATCTAACTTAGCCAAGGGCGTTGAAACTACAAAATGTCCAATTTTGTTTTGCTCAGGCGCATGGTCAGCATCATCTTCTGGGTGGCGCTGATCTTTACTTTCACAGAAGCGGTCATCCCGGGTCCGGACGAATTGCAGATTTTGCCTTCGGACAAGATGATACATTTTCTGGCATTTTACGTTCTCGCCACGTTGGCGGCGGTGGCCTATCCGGCCCGTTCTCTGTGGATCATCGGGGTTGGGCTGTCAGGGTTTGGTGGGTTCATTGAGCTGATTCAGGCAATCCCTTTTGTTCATCGAGATTGCGACATATGGGACTGGGTAGTTGATACCACGGCGATTTTCGCCGCGCTCTTTCCCTTTGTAACGCATTGGGGGCGTGAAAAACTCAAGTCACATTCTTGCCGATAGGTCAGCTATTCCAGACGGCGCCAAGCAAGGCTTTGTTTGTGTCAATCGCTTTCCGAAGCGGAACCCAGCCATCAAGATGAGCAGATCGCGGGCACTTTGGCGAAGAGGATACCAGATTGAGCTGGATGAAGCGGTCGTCGAACCGGATGTCGCCGATCCCCATACCGTGACGTCAAAAGTGCCTAGCGCGGAAGTCGGATTGCATTATTTCCGGCGGCTGCAAGGCGGAAAACTGGACATATGGCACTTCGGGTGCTTGTGCTGACTTGGGCGCGGTCCGCTGGGCCGTCTATCGATTGAATGACGGAATTCGTCGGCAGATACAGTCTCGCGTTGACACATTCTCGTCGGGACGGACATATAGCGCCGTCCCGTGGAGTGGTACGCGCAATATGCTTTACCAGATTTATCGCGCGTCAAAACGCGTACCGGGTATCCGTGCGTTGACAAATGTAGGGCTTCGCCTGACGCGAAATGTTTTCTGGTCTTTGCGCCCCGCACCATCGGTCGCGGCTGTAGAGCTTCCGAACGATTACATCGCATTCGTGGAAGCGGGAATTTCCGATGAAATATTTACGCTGATAGAAGTGGGGGCGGGCGATGGCCGCGTTCTGCGAGAGCTTGCCGCTCGCTATCCGGCAGCGCGTTTCATTGGCGTCGATATCCAAAAAGCCGCGGTCAACGAGGGTAATAGATATCTGGCCGAGCACGGGATCGCCAACGTGCAGCTGCTTTGCGCATCCTGTCTTGAAGACACGATTTCATGGGAGTGCGATTACCTGATTTCACGTACGGCGCTGATCTACTTGAATCGCCAGGAAATCGAAAAGTTTCTTCGCAAGCGGTTGCCTCAGGTGAGACGGGCGCTGCACCTGCTGGAAATTGTGTCCCTGACGGAGAAGACACAGGTTTCTCATTTTTTCGCCAATCCGCTGGGCGATCTGGCCGCAGCAGCAGGGGGGGGCGCATTTGCCGTATCTACCCGCTTGGTGGATTGCGAGTCTTGGAAGATGGAAAATCTCTGGTCCGGAGCCGAGGTCGTTATTCGGCGCGATTCACCGCCCTGATACCCAATAAATGGCGGCAAACCGCCGTTTTTCCGGTTGACCTGCTCGCCCCCCGCTCATAGGGTCCGCCCGATTTGGTAAGAGCCCATAGCTCAGCGGTAGAGCATCTGACTTTTAATCAGAGGGCCGATGGTTCGACCCCATCTGGGCTCACCATTCACGTGGTATCGTGATCGGCATTGTCTACCTATGGTACTGTAAATTGGTCGACTTTTGCCTTCATCCATAGGATGATCGTTTGATGTTGTTCTCGCGTACCCGGTCGATCCTCAACCACGCCCAACGCTTGGTGCTCGACACCGCATTGTCGGGCCTGGCCTTCTTCACCGTCACCATGCTGCCGCTGGTCCAGACAGGCTGGCACACCACCACGGCGCTTGTTCCGTCCCTGGCAGTCTATCTGGCATCTGCGATGTTGGCGGCGTTCATGATGCGCACTTACCGGACGATCTGGCGCTATACCAGCTTCCGAGATTTCCTGCGCCTGATCGCCGCCGCCGCGCTCGCCATGCTGTTCTTCCTGATGGTGGAACTGGTACTGATGAGCCCGAACCTGTCCGTGCCCGGAACGCTGCTGGCCTGGACCATCGTGCTGGTGGGGATCGTCAATAGCGGTTTCCTGGCCGCGCCGCGCTTTCTGGTGCGCGCCCTCGACGAGGCCGGCAATTTCAACAGATCGAAGGCCGCGACCCGCCACTCCTTCGATCATGATATTCTTCTGACTGGCGATGTCAGCCGCATGGAGGCGTTCGTCCGGAGCGCGGCGCGCAATCATGCCTCCAGTTATCGCGTGGTCGGCGTCCTGACGGACGACACGCGGCTGCATGGCAGCTATCTGCAGGGCGTGCGCGTGTGGGGCCCGGTCGAAAATCTCGCTCAGACGGTGAGTTTTCTGAAACGGCAGGGCGTTATTCCCAAAACTCTGGTTGTGGCGACGGACGACTCTTATCACGCGGATTTTGCGCGCATGTTGGAATTGGCCTCGGCGGCCAACATGAAAATCGGGCGCCTGCCGCCGCTGGGCACCTTCACGGACGGTGCGCCGGTTCAGCCGATTGAACTCAGCGACCTTCTGGGCCGGCCGGAGATCAAGATTGACATACAGGCCGTCGCCACCATGATCGCGGGCAACTGCATCATGGTCACTGGCGGCGGCGGCAGCATCGGCAGCGAGCTTTCGCGCCAGATCGCCCGCCTGAAGCCTTCACGGCTTGTCGTCCTGGATTCCAGCGAGTTCAACCTCTATTCCATCGATGCCGAGCTTTCTGAAACGCATCCGGAAATCGTGCGCGAAACCGCGCTGGTGGACGTGCGCGAAGCAGCCCTGGTATCGCATTGGATCGGGCGTACCCGCCCGGCCATCGTCTTCCACGCAGCGGCGCTCAAGCATGTTCCACTGCTGGAAGATCACCCCATCGAGGGCATCAAGACCAATGTGATGGGCACTATCAACGTCGCCGAGGCTTGTCGCGCGCATCGCGTGCCGGCGATGGTGATGATTTCCACCGATAAGGCGGTCAACCCCACCAACGTCATGGGCGCCACCAAGCGTCTGGCGGAAGCCTATTGTCAGGGTCTAGACTTGGCCGGCGATGCCGCCGCCATCACGCGGTTCATCATGGTACGGTTCGGCAATGTGCTGGGCTCCGCCGGCTCCGTCGTGCCGCTGTTCCGCCGCCAGATCGAGGCGGGGGGGCCGGTGACGGTCACGCATCCGGAAATCACACGCTATTTCATGACTATTCCCGAGGCGGTGACGCTGGTGATGATGGCGGGCGCTCAAGGCAAGGAAGAACTCGACGATCGCGGCAATATCTATCTGCTCGACATGGGTGAGCCTGTGAAGATCATGGATCTGGCGCGCGAAATGATCCGCCTGTCGGGCCACCGGCCCGATGGCGACATCAAGATCGAGATTGTCGGCCTGCGTCCCGGCGAGAAGCTGTTCGAGGAGCTGAGCTATACCGAGGAAACGGTGCACCCCACGCGCAGCAAATCCATCTTCAAGCTGGTGCCGCGTGCCACGGACCTTCGCATCATGCGCCAGCAGGTACAGGAATTACGTCAGGCCTGCGGCAACGAAGACCGCGAACGCGCGCTTCGCGTGCTGAAGATTTCCGTGCCCGACTATGTGGCGGACGAGGCGCAGAACGCCTCGCGCTCCTGACCGACCTCAGCCGACGCTTTCCAGAACCGCCGCAATGATCGTGTCCTGCTGCGCCGCTTCCAGATAGGGATGCATCGGCAGGCTGATGACGGTCTTGCTCAGGGCTGCACTCTTGGGCGTTGGCACGCTGGGATGGTGCTTGTAGGCCTTCTGGTCGTTGAGGGGGATGGGATAATAGACCATCGAAGGGATGCCCTTGGCCTTGAGGTCGGCCTGCAGCTTGTCGCGGTTTTCGACCTGCAGCGTGTACTGGGCCCAGGTCGAGGTAGCATTGTCGATCACGCGCGGGATGATAATGTGGTTCGAACCGGAAAAACCATCATTGTAGCGCTTGGCGACGACGTTGCGGGCGTCGATCTCATCCGGGAATATTTTCAGCTTCTCCAGCAGCACCGCCGCCTGAATGGTATCGAGACGTGAGTTCACGCCGACGCGTACGTTTTCGTACTTGTCGGAACCCTGGCCATGCACCCGGATGGAACGCAGCGTCGCCGCCAATTCGTCATCATTGGTGAAAGTGGCGCCGCCATCGCCGAAGCAACCCAGCGGCTTGGCAGGAAAGAAGCTGGTCGCGGCGGCATCGCCGATGCCGCCCGCACGCTTGCCGTTCAGCAGGCCGCCAAAGCCCTGGGCGCTGTCGCAGAACAGCTTGAGGCCTTCGCGGGCGCAAATCGCTTCGATCGCGGCATAGTCGGCGGGCTGGCCGAACAGGTCGACCGGCATCACGACGCGAGGCTTGAGCTTGCCGTCCTTTTTGATCAGGGCGATGGCGGCTTCCAGGCTGGCGGGATCGATGTTGAAGGTATCTTCCAGCACATCTACGAAGACTGGGCTGGCGCCGACCAGGGCGACGACCTCGGCAGTGGCGGCGAAGGTGAAGGCGGGCACGAACACGGCGTCACCGGGTCCGATCTCCCAGGCGCGCAGCACGATCATCAGCGCATCAGTGCCATTGGCGCAGGCGATGGCATGCTTGACGCCGGCAAAGGCCGCCAGCTTCTCTTCTAGGTCTTTGACCTGCGGGCCCATGATCCATTGACCGGCCTCGACGGCGGCGAGAATCGCCAGGTTCATCGGCTCGCCGATACGTTTGCGCTGGGCCTGAAGGTCGATGAACTGGATGCTCATATAGTCTCCCGAAACGGTGAATCTGGCGGGTTTGTAAGCGGAAGCGGCGGCGAAGACAACGCGCCGCCGCAGCACCATATATTGCGGAAAGCGTCAGCAGGCGCCGTGCACGCATCCTTTAAGCAATTGAAAAAGTTAATAAAAGTGGCAATAGTCTGCGTGTAATTCATGCAGCCCTGCAGCCGACCCGTTGCACGGCTTTCGGATAGACGCTAACCCAGCGCGAATTCTGGCAACTCTACTCAGAGGTATTATGCGCATCTGGCTGGTAACTGTCGGTGAGCCGTGGCCGACCGACGGCGACAATCCGCGCATGCATCGCACAGGGATCAACGCCGCCTTTCTCGCGGCGCGTGGCCATGACGTGACCTATTGGAGCGGAACGTTCGATCACGCCTCCAAGACGGAGCGGACGGGACGCGATGTAGAATTCGATACCGCGCAGAACTATAGGCTGGTTGGCATTCACGCGGGCAGTTACCAGCGTAATGTTTCATTGGCGCGTATTCGCTACCATGGCGCGGTGACGCGCCGGTTCCGCGAGATGGCGGAAAAGCGCCAGTCGCCGGAGCTTATCGTCGTGTCGCTGACGCCGCTAGAACTGGCGCGTGCTGCGGTCGAATACGGCAAGGCGCGAGGCATTCCTGTCATCGTGGACGTGCGCGACATGTGGCCCGACATCTGGGCCGAAAAGCTGCCTGCGCCATTGCAGCCGTTTCGCGGTTTGCTGTTCAGGCCCTTCTATGTCGATCGTAAAAAAGCGGTGCGCGGCGCCACCGCGATCATCGGCATCACCGATGCGGCGGTTGACTGGGCGCTGGACGCTGTTGGCCGCAAGCGTGGGCCGCGTGACCGCGGCTTTCCGCTCGTCTATCCGGCCCGTAATCCGGCCGAGGCCGATATCGCGGCGGCGACAGAATATTGGCGGGGGCTGGGGATCGGCAGCAAGCGCGACGAGATCGTCGGCTGCTTCTTCGGCACCTTTACCACCCGCGTCGATTTCGAAACGCCACTGAAGGCACTGGCGCAGATGCCGGAAAGTTTACGGTCGCGCTTCAAGCTGGTACTGTGCGGGCAGGGCGAGAACGAGGCGCTGATTGCCCGATATGCGGCGATGACTCCGCAGATCGTCCATCACAAGTGGGTGGATGCGCCGCAGATCATGGCGCTGATGCGGCTCAGCCGTTTCGGCCTGCTGCCCTATCCCCCGACCCTGGATTTCGTGCGCTCGCTGCCCAACAAGGTCTTTGAATATCTCAATGGTGGGTTACCGATCTTCACCTCCCTGCGCGGCGAGGTGGAAGCCCTGTTTGATGCCTATGGGTGTGGCGCCCTTTATGACGATGGTGCTCCTGCGAGCTTCCAGGCGCTGCTGGCGGGGTATGCAGGACATCCGGAGCATTTGGACGTATTGGCGCAGGGGGCCCAAGCCGCCGCCCGGACTTACGATTCGATATCTGTTAGTACGGCGTTCGAGGCATATCTATCTGAATTATCAGTATAATATTCTGTCCTACGGCCGCTGTTGAGGGGTAAAAGCGAGTGTGTTAGAGCAACGCCGCCCTGCCGCGCCTGCGAAGGTCGGCCCGGTCGTTCCGGCGCGGGGCGACCGAATACCCTTCGATAACACCCAGCTGGTTCTGATCCTTTATGACCGATACAAAAACAACGTCCGTCGCCCTTATTGGCTGCGGCATGTGGGGCAAGAATATCGCGCGTAACCTGGCTCAGCTTGGCGCCCTCAAGGTCATCGTCGATGCCGATGCCGCCCGCGGCGGTGCCATAGCCAGGGATCTGGGCGCGGAGTTCTCGCAGGATGCGGCCGCCGTGCTGGCCCGCCCAGACATCACCGGCGTTGCCATCGCCACGCCGGCCGTCACCCACGCGCAGGTGGTTACCCAGGCGCTGAATGCCGGGAAGCATGTTTTCGTCGAAAAGCCCATCGCCCTGTCGGTCGATGACGCCAATGCCGTCGCCGCGCTGGCCAAGTCGCGCGGCCTGACGCTGATGACCGGCCACCTACTGCAATATCATCCCATCTTCATGCGTCTGTTGGCGATGGCGAAGGGGGGCGAACTGGGCAAGGTCCAGTATGTCTATTCCAATCGCCTCAACCAGGGCCGCGTGCGCACCGAGGAAAACGCGCTGTGGAGCCTGGCGCCGCACGATATCTCCATGATCAACGCGCTAGCGGGCGGTAAGCCTGCCCGCGTCACAGCGATGGGACAGGCGGCGGTGCAGCCTGGCATTCCCGATATTTCGGTCGCGACCTACGACTTCGCCAATGGCGTCAAGGCGCATCTGTTCTGCTCCTGGCTCAATCCTTACAAGGAGCATCTTCTGGCGGTGGTCGGTGACAAGGCGATGGCAGTGTTCAATGACACGGCCGCCGACTGGGACGACAAGCTGGTGCTTTATCCCCACAAGGTGGAATGGAAGGGTCAGGTTCCGGAATTCGTGAAGGCCGCCGGCACGCCGGTTTTGGTGGAAAAGGGCGAGCCGCTGCGCGATGAAGTGGCGCATTTTCTGGCCTGCATCGGCGGCGCGGTCTGCCGCACCGGCCCGGAAGAGGCCATTCCCGTGCTGGAAGTGATGGCCGCCACCCAGGCCGCGATGGACACATCCGCGCCGGTCTCGCTTTAAAAGGAAACGCCCATGACCAAGACCATCCACGAGACTGCCTTCATCCATGATACCGCCGCGGTGGACGATAACGTCACCATCGGCGAAAAGACCAAGATCTGGCACTTCAGCCATGTCCTGGGCAATTCGCGCATTGGTTCGGGCTGTGCCATCGGCCAGAATGTCAGTATTGGTCCCGACGTCACCGTCGGCAACGGCTGCAAGATCCAGAACAATGTCTCGGTTTATAAGGGCGTGACGCTGGAAAACGATGTCTTCTGCGGCCCCAGCATGGTGTTCACCAATGTGCTGACGCCGCGCGCCTTCGTGGAACGCAAGAACGAGTTCGGCGACACCCGCGTCGGCAAGGGCGCCACCATCGGTGCTAATGCCACCATCGTGTGCGGCCATGACATCGGCGAATATGCCATGATCGGCGCCGGCGCCGTAGTGACCAAGAATATCCCGGCCTATGCCTTGGTCGTGGGCAATCCTGCCAAACGCATCGGCTGGGTCAGCCGCACCGGCGAGCGCCTGAAGGCCGACCTGGTCTGCCCGCGCACCGGCGAGAAATATGAAGAGAAAGATGGACAGCTCCGCCCCCTTGGCTGCGCGTCCCAGTAAGGAGATTTCCGTGAGCGATACCGCAACTCTAGCCAAGACTCTGCGCGACCGCCTGTCCGACCGCACCGCCACCGTCGGCATTGTCGGCATGGGCTATGTCGGCCTGCCGCTGGCCATCGCCGCCCAGCGCGCCAGCTTCAGCGTGATCGGCTTCGACATCGACCAAGAGAAGGTTGCCATCATCAACGGTGGGAAGTCGCCGATCCAGAACATCGAGCATGACAAGGTCAAGGCGATGGTGGACAGCAAGAAGTTTCACGCCAGCGCCAATTTCGACGAAATGGCAAATGCCGACGCCATCCTGATCTGCGTGCCGACGCCGTTGTCGCATCATCGCGAGCCGGATGTGTCGTTCATCGAGCGGACCGGCGAAGCGATCCAGCCACGCCTGAAGGCTGGCCAGTTGATCGTGCTGGAATCCAGCACCTATCCCGGCACCACGCAGGACGTGCTGCGCCCCATCTTGGAGAGGTCGGGCCTGAAAGCCGGCAAGGACTTCTTCATCGCCTTCTCGCCAGAGCGCGAGGATCCCGGCAACATCGACTTCGAAACCTCCACAATTCCGCGCGTGGTCGGCGGCGATGACCCCACCACCGCCGACCTGGTCACGACGCTGTACAAGCAGATCATCAGCCAGGTTGTGCCGGTTTCCAGTTGCGCCACCGCCGAAGCGGTCAAGCTGACGGAAAACATCTTCCGCGCCGTTAATATCGCGCTGGTGAACGAGCTGAAGACTATCTTCGAGCCGATGAATATCAATGTCTGGGAGGTGATCGACGCCGCCAAGACCAAGCCGTTCGGCTTCATGGCCTTTTATCCGGGCCCCGGCATCGGGGGGCATTGCATCCCGATCGATCCTTTCTACCTGACTTGGAAGGCGCGCGAATATAACGTCGCGACCCGCTTCATCGAATTGGCCGGTGAGATCAACGCCGAAGCCCCACGCTATGTCGTAGACCGTCTGGTGGACGCGCTGAGCCGCAAGCAGAAGAAGGCGCTTAACGGCGCGCGCGTCTTGCTGTTGGGCATGGCCTACAAGAAGAATGTCGATGACATGCGCGAAAGCCCCTCACTGGTACTGCTGGAGATGCTGGAAGCCGCCGGCGCCACGGTTGAATACTACGACACCTTCATTCCCGTGATCCCTAAGACCCGCGAGCATGCCGCCCTGGCGGGCCGCAAGTCGGTTGGCTGGGACAAGGCCACCGTTAGTTCGTACGATGTCGCGCTGGTCTGCACCGAGCACAGCACGGTCGATTATGGCCAACTGGTGGAGTGGTCGAAGCTGGTGGTGGACACCCGAAACGCCACCAAGGACGTCAAGGATCGGGAAAAGATCGTTCTGGCTTAACGGGCCGGACGTTTCATGCTGGTTGCCGCCGGGCTGGATTGGCTGTAGCTTCCTGCCACAGTTTTTTTACTGCCGTTGCATTTCTTTGTGCGCTGATGCAGCGCGGGATCGGGTAAAGTGACCGACACGGACAGCGCCGCTATGGAAAAGCCAACATCCGGCCGACGGAGCGCATTCAACGAAATCGATCTTATCGAAGTCAGTCGCGATATCTGGGGCGCCAAATATTTCATTGTGGCGATGGCGTTGGCGGGTTTCGTTTTCGCGATCGTGACGCTGGCCTTCGCCAAGCCCAGCTATACCGCCATCATGACCGTGAGCCAGAGCGAGGGCGCGCCGCGCGCCGGCGGCGGGCTTGGCCAATATGCCGCCGCGGCGGGCGCCCTGGGCATCAATCTCGGCGGTGGCAACGACGACACGAAATTTACGAAATTCAAGGTGCTGCTCGATTCCGACCTGCTCGCTGGATCGTTGTTCAAGCGCGACGATCTCAAGCCGTTCTTTTTCGGACCAGGATGGCATCCCCAGACCCGTACGTTTTCGCGGCCCACCGGAATTTCATTCGAGGTCAAGGAACTGGTGAAGGGCATTCTGGGCCTGCACACCTGGTCGACGCCCGGCGTGACCGAAGTGCGCGCCTCGCTGAAAAGCCAGTTGAGCTTCACGTCCGACAAGCTGACGGGGCTGATGAAAATCTCGGTGCAGGGCGAAAACCCGCGCGATGCGGTTTTCCTGCTGAATACCGTTGTCCATCAGGCCGACGCCCTTATCCGGGATGCCGCCAAGGAGCGCGCCGCGAGCCGAATGCGCTATCTCGACAGATCCCTGGCCAATACGACCATGCAGGACCAGCGCGAAGTGATGATCAACATCTATTCCTCGCAGCAGAGGGACATGATGATGGCCTCCGTGGACACGACCTTTGCCATCGATATTCTGGATCCGGCTTCGGCATCCTCGATACCGACGTCCCCGGTTCCGCGCGTGACGCTCGTGACCTACGTCCTGACGATGGGTGTCATCGGCGTGTTTATCGCGGTATTTTTCGGCTGGCGGACGCGCCGCAAGACGGGGTCCGCCGCGACGCTGGATAGCCAGCTCAAGAGCCGTATCTTCTCGCGCTGGGCCAGCTCCATCAGATAACTATACCTATTCTTGGACGACGGTGTCGGGTCTGCGCGCTGGACGCAAGTGCTGCGTAAGACGCCGAAGTTTCTCTGCGGGCAGATGCCCGTAGAGAAATAGGACGAAGATAGCCGGCGCCAGGCCATGCGTGAGCATGGAAGTGGGCAGATCGCTGTCGTTGAACAGCGCGTAGAATGGCCCGATCACGATGGCGGAGCCCATCCAGACCGGCATGCGCCCGATCGTCAACATGTCGGCAAGGCGAAACAGAAATCCCGTTATAAGGGAGAACAGAATCATGCCGGCGACGCCGAAGTGCATGTAGGACGTGCCGAGAAAGCCCGTATCCGCATTGGCGTCGGCGCGGCCATAGCTTTCCAGGCCGATCAGGTGCTGCGGATCCAGTTGAAATGGATAAGGTATCAGAGGCTTTAAGATGTTTTCGGACATATAGACATGGCCGATGCGCGAAAACAGATCGTAATAAAGCCAGTTTGTCCGCCCCGCATCCCACAGGACTCGGCGGACCAGAACGTGATTCCAGAAATAGGTTCCGATGGTGATTTCTTCCAGAATCCCTATGGCGACAACCGCCGTCACGCCACAAGCCAGCCACATAAGGGGACGGGTGGGCCGGGCTATCGAATAAGCCAGAAAGGCGAGCAGGGGGAAGAAGAGCACCGTTTTCGCGCTCGTAACGCCAAAGAAGTACACGTCAAGCATCAGGAGTGCGACAAGGATAAACCATCTTTTGTGCAGGAGTGTCCATGCGATCAGGAAAGTCATGAATACGGTCCACGCCCAAGTTCCGACATAGCTGAGGAAGGCCGATTGGGAAATCTGCTCCGTCACATCAAGGCGGACGGAATAGACCTCCATAATGTTCAGCTGGAAAGCTCCGAAGCCCAGCACGATATAATACACGACGGCCACGGCGGCGACGACCGCGAATATCGCGGGCACCGCCCACCGGCCGGCATTCCTGAACTGAGTGTGGGGAAACGAAAAACGGATATTGCGCGCGGTCGCCACGACGATAAATGAGATGGCGGTGAAATATGCGTAAATCGGTTCGCCATCGAGATAGGCAAAAAGACTCAGCATCGACATGCAGGGGGCAATGAACAGCACGAACAGAAGAAAGTCGGATGGCTTGCGCACGCTTACGGGCAGGAATATCGCGCATCCCAGCATCAGCAGCCAGGATTCGAATAGTTTTTGTGAGTTCAGGAAATTGTAAAAGAGATTTTCTGTTTCGTTTTCGGGCCACAGATAAGTGACATAGGAATAATCCATGATCATGCGAAGCACGATAATGGTGACCAGAAGGGTGAGGCGCTGCCTGCTGATCGACAGGCTGAGGGGCTCTTTGGCGGCGTCTGGGCGGGGTGTGTCTACATAAGTCATTTGGTTTCTTGTGGCGCCGAAATCGCATTCGAACGCGCAATTTTTACGGATTGTTCTGGCGTCGCAGGGGTGCCGGCAGATAGTATAGTAAAAGAAGGCTGGGTTGAAACTATGTTCTTGAAAATCGTAGAGGTGCGGGCTCTGAAGCCGCTGCCGGGCGCCGGCCAAAAAGGCCGGCTTGCGTACCGTTGGGCCTGGCAGGGATAAAAATGACCGCTTCTCGATACAAGGTTTGCACCGTGGTCGGCGCACGGCCGCAATTCATCAAGGCCGCAGCCGTGTCGGCTGTCTTTCGCCAGACGGACCGGTTCCACGAAGTGATGATTCACACGGGTCAGCATTTCGACAGCAACATGTCGGATGTGTTCTTCGACGAATTGCAGATGGCCAAGCCGGATTATGCGCTCGGCGCGGGCGGCGGCAGCCACGGGGAGCAGACAGCGCGCATGCTGATTGCGCTGGAAGATGTGATGCTGCGCGAGACGCCGGACTGGGTTCTGATTTATGGCGACACGAACTCGACTCTGGCTGGCGCGTTGACGGCGGCAAAGTTGCACATTCCGGTGGCGCATGTGGAGGCGGGGCTGCGCTCTTTCAACCGGCGGATGCCCGAAGAAGTAAACCGCGTTGTAGCCGATCATCTGTCCAATCTGTTGTTGGCTCCTACCGACCTGGCCGTGCGGCAGCTGGCGGCGGAAGGCATTACCAGGGGTGTCCATATGGTGGGCGATGTCATGTACGACATCGCCAAGAAGGCGCTTAAAGTCCTTCCGGACGAAAAAACTGTGTTGCCGCCCGGTACGGGCGCCGACGGCTATGCGCTCGCTACCATTCATCGTGCGGAAAACACCGATAGCGAAGACCGGTTGCGCGCGATCTTCGAAGGGCTCATTGAACTGTCGACAACCATAGACGTCGTGCTGCCGCTCCATCCGCGAACGCGAAAGGCGTTGGCCGCAATAGGATTGCTGGACAGCGCCAACCGAAGTTTGGCGCTTCTCGACCCTCTTGGGTATATGCAGATGCTGGCGCTCGAATCGTGTGCCGATGTGATCGTCACCGATTCAGGCGGCGTTCAGAAAGAAGCTTATTTTCAGCGCAAGCCCTGCGTCACCCTGCGCGACGAAACCGAATGGGTGGAACTGGTGGAAACTGGCTGGAACCGGCTGTGCTCACCGACCAGCGCCGGCGGAATTGCGAAGGCTTGCAGGGCGGCAATCCGCACCAGGGGCCAGGATGTCGAACTGTATGGCGGCGGAAATGCCTCCGAAGCGATTGTGACGCTTATGGCGGCGGACAGACCGCCGGCGGCCGCAGATGCCTGATATCGGCCCATAGGGTATCTCGATGCGGAACTTCTGGAAGAGCGTTGGAGCGGTTTTGTCGGGCACTGCGATGGCGCAGGCGATTCCGATTTTGGCATCGCTGCTTATCGCGCGGGAATATCTGCCTGCCCAATTCGGAGTGTATGTCACCTGGCTGGGCCTGGTTGCGATCGCAGCGATCATCGTCACCGCGCGGTTTGAAACCGCGTTTGCCATCATGGACGATGGCGAACCGCGGCGCCTGGCGGTGGTCTTCACGCTTGCGACCATGGTTCTTGCGCTGGTCGGGCTGATCGTTCTGGAGTCTGTTTTCTATTTGGTTCGGCCGCACTGGCTGAAAGTTACGGATCCGTGGCTATTCATTCTGGCCGTTCCGGCGGTGGCATTCGCGGCCATGGCCCAGGTCTGGCAGACCTGGGCGGCGACAGAGGGCTTGTACCGGCAGTTGTCGATCATGCGTATTTTCCAAGCGACCAGTATCGTTACGCTGCAGGTGGCTGCCGGCATATTCTTTCCGTCCGCCGCGATGCTGGCCTGCGCCTATGTGATGGGTGTCGCCATCGGACTTGGCGTCTGTTTCAGGATGCTGCCGCTGGGTGCTCTGCCCGCCAATACTGCGGCGGGTCTGCGGCATTTCTGGAAGCGCTATAATCGTTTTCCGCTTTATTCGCTGCCAGCCGATGCCATCAATACCACGGCCGGCCAATTGCCGATCCTGGTTATCGCGACCCGTTTCGGGCCGGAAGTCACGGGGTTGGTCGCCCTAACCATGCGCACGCTTGGCGCACCGATTTCACTTCTTGGATCGTCCGTGCTGGACGTCTTCAAGCGCCAGGCGGCCGCCAGCTTTCGTGCGCGGGGCGATTGCCGCAGGGATTATCTGCAGACATTGTGGGTTCTGGCGGCAGGATCGATCGCGATGTGCATCGTTCTGCTCTTCAGCAGCCAGTATCTCTTCGCCTTCGCCTTCGGCGAGCGCTGGCGCGCCGCCGGCACTATCGCCATATGGCTTTTGCCCATGTTCGCCATGCGGTTCGTAGCCAGTCCGCTCAGCTACATGGTCTATATCGTGGAAAAGCAGCACGTCGATCTGATCTGGCAGATATTTCTGCTTGGCATGACTGTGCTGACACTCAACATTCCGGGGGATTACTCCGTCGTTCTGCGGAGCTATGCCTGGGGCTACACTCTGCTGTATGTTGCCTATCTGATGGTGTCCTACCGGTTCAGTCTGGGAGACAAGAAGTGATCGCTGTCATTGACTATGATGTCGGAAATCTTGCGGCCGTCACCAACATGCTGCACCGCGTCGGCGCGGAATCGATCATCACCAGCGATCCCGACGCGATCGCTCAGGCAGACAAGATCATCTTGCCCGGAAATGGCGCTTTTGACGCTTGCATGCTTAATCTGCGTGCCACGGGCCTGGTGCAGTTGCTGGAGCAGCGCGTGCTTCGCGATGAAGTGCCGCTGCTGGGTATTTGCGTCGGCGCGCAGATGTTGGCCAAGGCCAGCGAAGAGGGCAACGAGCCCGGCCTGGGATGGCTCGACATGCAGGTCAGGAGGTTCGGAAACATTCCCGGCCTGCCGGTGCCGCACATGGGCTGGAACCAGGTCATCGTGCGCCAGCCGGACCATGCGCTGGTGCGTGACCTGGCCGACGATGCACGGTTTTATTTTGTGCACAGCTACTATCTGGCGCCTGCTGACGCGCGCGCCATTCTGCTGGGCGCCAGTTACGGCATCGATTTTGCCGCCGGTGTGGCCCAGGGGAATATCGCGGGCGTGCAGTTTCATCCAGAAAAAAGTCATCGCTTCGGGAAAAAGCTTCTGTCGGCCTTCGCAGGAGTGGCCTAGGTGTACCGCGCGCGCGTCATTCCCTGCCTGCTGATACGCGGCAACGGCCTGGTGAAAACCAAGAAGTTCAAAGACGCCGTTTATGTCGGCGATCCCGTCAATGCGATGCGCATTTTCAGCGAAAAGGAAAGCGACGAGATCGTCGTTCTCGATATAGATGCGTCGCGCACTGGGCAGGGCATCAATTATGAACTGATCTCGGAAATGGCCGGCGAGGCCTTCATGCCGATGGCCTATGGTGGCGGTATCTCCTCGCTGGAGCAGGTGCGCCGGCTTATCCGCTCCGGGGTGGAGAAAGTCGTGATTAATTCCGCGACGGCGCAATCCACAGAGGTGATAACGGCCGCCGCAAATGTGTTCGGACGGCAGGCAGTGGTGGGCTCCGTCGACGTCAAGCGCACCCTGCTGGGCAGTTACAAGGTCGTGGTAAAGTCGGCCAGCGTGGATCTGAAAGTCTCGCTGGATGACCATGTCCGCAGCCTGGCGGCAGCGGGTGCGGGCGAAATCTTTATCAACAGCGTCGACCAAGACGGCATGATGGCGGGTTATGACCTCGACCTGATCCGCCGGGTTGTGAAGCTTGTCGATGTGCCCGTGGTGGCCTGCGGTGGCGCTGGAACTCTCGAACACCTGCGCCAGGGCGTGAATGAAGGTGGGGCCGCCGCCGTCAGTGCCGGCAGCATGTTTGTGTTTCACGGCCGCCGGCGCGCCGTCCTGATCAATTACCCTTCGGACGTAAAGCTGTAGTGTCGCTCGTTCTGGCTGCAAAGGTAAAACAATATATATTTCAATGACTTGAGCTTGGGCGCGCGCGTGGCCAGCGGGGTTTAATTCCTATCGGTGATGGTCTATATCACCGATTGCTGCGTTGCCGCGTTGTGCTGCGGATTCGCATCGTTCGACAACCCACAAGTCTGTTGGAACATCCGCAATGACGTATCAGGTCTGCTCGAAATGCGTAATGGACACGACCGATAGCGCCATAACCTTCGATGTGAATGGGGTATGCAATCACTGCATAAAATTCGAAACCGTCACCAGCCGGGACTGGTATCCCAATGACGAAGGTTTGCGCCGCTGGAAGGCGATTGTCGAACAGATCAAGCAAGAGGGCAAAGGCAAGGAATATGACTGCATCCTGGGCCTCAGCGGGGGCGTAGATAGTTCCTACTTGGCGCTGGTGGCCAAGGAAGCGGGCCTTCGCCCCTTGGCGCTTCACGTCGATGCCGGCTGGAACAGCGAGCTTGCCGTCGCGAACATCGAGACGATAGTCAAATACTGCAATTTCGACCTGCACACCCATGTCGTCGATTGGGAAGAGGTGCGCGATCTGCAGCTCGCCTTCATGCGCTCCGGAATCTGGAATCAGGACGTGCCGCAGGACCATGTTTTCTTTTCAAATCTTTATCATTACGCCGTCAGCAACGGCATTCGTACCCTGCTGCTGGGCGGCAATCTGGCCACGGAAGGCGTGTTCCCCCATTCATGGGACGGTTCGGCGATGGATGCGATCAGCCTTAATGCCATCCACCGCATGTTTGGCGAGCGGCGCCTGAAGCAATACCGACGCATCAGCTTCCTGCAATATTACTTCTGGTTCCCGATGGTGAAACGGATGCGCACGGTGCGACCGTTGAATTACATGCCCTACAACAAGAAGGACGCTGTTGCGGAGCTTGAGAAGCTCGGCTGGCGCGCCTACGGCCGCAAGCATGGCGAATCCGTTTTCACCAAGCTGTTCCAGAATTACTATCTGCCCGCGCGCTTCGGTTATGACAAACGCCGCCCCCATCTTTCCAGCCTGATCGTGTCGGGCCAGATGACGCGTGCGGAAGCCGAAGTCGAGCTTGCCAAGTCGCTCTATGATCCCAAAGAACTGGAGATCGATATCGCGTACTTCTGCAAGAAGATGCGCATCACGCGCGCGCAGTTCGACGCTTTCGTTGCCGCGCCCCGGCGTGACTATCGGGAGTTCCCCAACTGGGATCGCCTCTATCTTGTTCTCAAGAATCTGCAGCGTAAGGCGGAAAGAATTCTGGGGCGCCGTATCAATGTCTATTCCTAAAGTGGCGACTCAAGATTTGCGGCACACGTCAGGCCCCAAGCTCGTTCCGGCATCCTTTTTGTAAGGGCCAGCCAGTTCGCTGGTCTGATATAAGGAAAGCCGCAATTTATGGCCATCAAGGTAGCGCATCTCACCACCTGTCACCCGCGGGACGAAGTCCGGATATTTCAGAAGGAATGTCAAAGCCTGGTCGCCATGGGCTACGAGGTCCATCTGGTTGTGGCCGACGGTAAAGGGGAAGCCTTGGTGAGGGGCGTGCATATTCATGATGCCGGAAAAACCCATGGCCGCCTCGCACGCATGGTGCTGTTGCCTTGGCGTATCTGGCGGGTCGCGCGCAAGATCAAAGCGCGGATCTACCAGATGCATGAACCGGAGTTGCTTCTTATCGCGCTACTGCTGAAATGGGCCGGCGCGCGCGTGATTTACGATAGCCATGAGGATGTTCCGCGCGCGGTTTTGAGCCGGGACTGGATTTCGGCGCGATATCGCAAACTGGTTTCGGCGGCATACGAACGGTTCGAGGATTTTATATCCTCGCATATTGCCGCTGTTGTCGGGGCAACGCCGCACATAACCAAGCGTTTCAGTCGTGTAAATTTCCGTACAGTTACGCTCAACAACTTTCCCTTGGCCAGTGAAGTTCACGCCGTTGCGCTGAAAAGCGGACTGGGCCGCAACGTCTGTTACATCGGCGCCATCAGTGCCGTGCGGGGCATTATGGAAATGATCGACTCGCTTGAGGGGGCGGATGCGCGACTTATTCTGGCGGGCGCGTTCGAAAGCGCTGCGTTGGAGAAGGCGGCTCGCGCTCTTCCTGGCTGGTCACGCGTGGATTATCGGGGCTCGGTGAGCCGCAAGGATGTATTGGAAATCATGACCCAGTCGCGGGCGGGTCTGCTGCTTTATCACCCCGAACCGAACCATGTGGACGCTCAACCGAACAAGATGTTCGAATACATGTCTGCCGGTCTTCCTCTGGTGGCCTCGAATTTTCCGCTTTGGGTGGAAGGCCTAACCGAAGTTGGCGCTGGTGTATGCGTTGACCCGCTCGATGTTAAGGCGATCAGCCAGGCTTTGAAGAAGATCTTGGATGACGAGGCCGGCATGATCGAGATGAGCCGTCGTGGCCGCGAGGCGGTGCTGACCAAGTACCAATGGATTTTTGAGGAACCCAAGCTGGCGGCCCTGTACGAGGATCTGCTGTCCTAGGCCTCGGCGGGCGCAAACGCCTTGTGCCACAGCTCCAGACTCAGCACGGCCCACAACTGGCGCCCGAAAGGCGCTTCATGTGCCATTAGCTGTTCCACGCTTTCGGGACGGAAAATGCCGCGCTGGCGCGCTGCTTGGCTTAGCACCGTATCGCCGACAAAGTCGCGCACGGGCCCCTGTTTCATCCACTCGGTAAGCGGCACGGGAAAGCCCATCTTGTCCTTGCGCCCGACGACCGGGGCGGGCAGGCGTTTTGCCGCCAACCGCTTGAGCAGGTGCTTAAGGCGGCCACCCTTGAACTTTATGGCGGGCGGCATGGTGGTGACGAAATCCACGACGCGGTGATCCAGCAAGGGCACCCGGCTTTCTAGCGACACCGCCATGCTGACGCGATCTTCCACCTGCAACAGCGCCGGCAGCTGCGTCCGCAAGTCGAAATGGGTCATCTTGTTGATGTAGGAATGCGTGTCGGGATAGTTGAATTCCTGGGAAAATGCTCCGAAGAGCTCGTCGGCATGGGGTGACGCTGTCATCTCCGGCGTCAGCAGGCTGTCCACATCCGGCATGCGGTTGATAAGGCGGAAATAGCGGCGGTCCATGTCCTCGAACAGTCCTTCCGACCAGAACCCTCGCATCATAGGGACATATTCGCGAAGGACGGAAAGGTTCGGCACAATTGACGCCAGGCTTACCAAGTGCTGCTTCTCTTCCTGCGTTTCATAGATCGCGCCTTTCAACGCCTGTTCCAGATAGGCAACTAGGTAACGCGCATAACCTCCAAATATCTCGTCACCGCCTTGGCCTCCCAGCACCACAGTGACATTTTCACGCGCCAGTTTGGACACCAGGAATTGTGGCAAGAGCCCTGGGCCTGCTGCTGGTTCGTCCATGGCTCGGATGAGGCCCGGCATGTGCGCTACGAAATCCTCCGGCCGCACGACCACTTCGTGGTACTTCGCGCCGATCGAATCCGATACCATGCGTGCATAGTGGGATTCGTCATAGGCGGCGCCTGCGTCGAAGCGACCGTGAAAAATATCCAAAGGCGCACTCGTAAATTCCCGGGCGAGGGCGCTGACTAGGCTAGAATCTATGCCGCCGGACAGGTACGTGCCTAGCGGCACATCGCTGCGCAATTGCAGCTTCACGGCGTCTTCCATCAATTGTTCCAGCTGGTCGAGGAAATCATCCTCGTCCCGGGATTCGTTGATGTGAAAATTCATGTCCCAGAAGCGTCGCACATCGAGCGTGCCGCCCACCCGCCGGGTGAGCAGGGATCCCGGCGGCAGCTTGCGGATGCCTTCAAACAAGGTCTGATCGTCAAAACAGAACTGGAATGCAAGATACTGTGACAAGCCGCGCGGCGAGCGGCGGTGCGGCGCTTCGGGATGGGCCAGCAAAGCCTTGATCTCCGAAGCGAAGACAAGCTCACCTCGAGGCGTTTCAAAGTAATAGAGCGGTTTGATACCAAAATGGTCCCGCGCCATCAGCAGTTTGCCGGCGCTTTTATCGATGAAGGCGAAGGCGAACATGCCGTTGAGGCGGGGGAGAGCCGCCTCGCCATCCCGCACCAGCATCTGCAGCAGCACTTCGGTGTCGGAACGGGTGCGGAATTGCACGCCCTGCTGTTCCAGCTCGGATCGCAATTCGCGGTAATTGTAGATTTCGCCGTTGAAGACCAGCAGATGCCCGCCATCGGGCGTGGCCATGGGCTGGGCGCCGCCTGCAATGTCGATGACGGAAAGGCGCGTGTGACCCAGGGCAAAATTTTCACCATGTGCAAAGCCGCGGCCATCCGGGCCGCGATGGTGCAGGGTGGCGGCCATGGCCTCCACCACCTGGGCGCGGCCGGGGGCGATCGTCTGCGCGAAGATCCCAGCTAAGCCGCACATGCCTTTCGCCTCACGACTTTTTGGCGGCAGGCCTGAGGTGGCGGTAATAGCCGCGCCAGCCGCCCCAGGGCCAATGATAGAGAATTGCCAGCACTAGATATCCCAGAGTGGTGGCGCTGGTGACCATCTTGCTGCTGCTCTGCTTCTGGTCATAGCGCAGTACGAAAGGCACTTCGGCAAAGCGCGCGCCCAGGATGTGAAACTTGATCAGTTTCTCGATGGTGCAGGTGAAGCCCAGCCCCTTGAGCTGGATAAAGCCGTTGCCATAGGAACGAATGGCGCGTTTGACGATTTCGCCGCGATAGGCGCGATAGGCGCAGGAATATTCCTTCACGCTGCGGAAGCCGAACACGATGCCCAGGAACATGTTGGCGCAGCGGCTGATGAAGGCGCGATAGGCCGACACGCCCATCTGCCCGCCGCCGGGTTCAAAACGCGATGCAATCACCACATCATAGCCCTGTTCCACCTTGCGGACCAATTCGCTGATGTGATGCGGCTCATGGCTGTCGTCGCAATCCAGGCGGATCACCACATCCTCATCCGCCGCGATATCGGCGGCGCGCTCGAACAGGTCGCGAATGGTCTCGCCCAGGCCGCGATTCATGCGGTGGGTGAGAGTTTCCAGGTTCATGCTGCCTTGTTCGGCGGCCAGTATTTCGGCGGTCCGGTCGGTTGAGCCGTCATTGCAGGCAAGGACCAGATAGTCCCAGCCTTCTTCGCGGGCCAGGTCGCGGATCTTGCCCAGCAGGATGCCGGCCGAGGCCTCTTCGTTGAAGGCCGGTAGAAGTATGATTTTCTTGGACATTTCTGCTCTGGAAGAAGACGCGCCGGACTGCGCTCCTACGCAATAATCGGTCGGACGCGGCTATGCAATGCGCGGGCGGTTTTCGGCCCTCAGGCCAAGGCCTTCAGAAGGTCGCGAAAGCCGCCTTCCCAGCCGTAGTCGGCCGCCAAGGTATGGACGTGCCAGTTCACGCTGACCTCGCCGCCCACCGCACGCACCTCGCCGATCCAGCGGGCCAGGGCGGCACGACGTTCAGCCGGGCTCATGGGCACATAATCGTAAAAATGGGAATCCATCAGCAGCATGGGCAATGCGCGGATGGCCAGCGCCGCTTCACCGTCCCAGGGATGGAAGCAAAGCGCGGCGCCGTTGCGAAAGCCGGGGCGATTGTTGAAGCCCAATGTACTGTCCAGCGTCATGCCCGCCGCCTGTTGCGCGCGCCAGCTTCTTGCCCAGTCAAAGCGCAGCCAATGCTGGCGGCATGCATCCACCGGTCCCGCGCTGGCCGCTTCCACCGCCTGGCGCTCGTGGGCCATGGCGGCCGCATCATCCCAGGCATCAAAGGATGGGTGCAGGCCGATGCGCCAGCCGCCCGCGCGCAACAGTGCCATCTCCCCGCGCAACGCCGCGACGTCATAGCCGGGGTCCATCAGCATCCGGCGCAGCGAGCCGCGCTTTCGCCCCGGCGGCCCGCCGTAGAAATGAAAGATGCTGCGCAGGCCGTGTTCTACTTCCAGCCGGCGCACCAGGGCAAAATTTCCATAGGCGGGCGTGGTGATGGCAAAGCAGATGGCCTGGGCGAATGTTTTCACGGCGCGGCCTGGTTGCAGCCGCATCAGCGCGCGGGCCGCGTTGAACAGGTGAAACGCCGTCTGCTTGAGGCGAATCTCCAGAGTCTTGGTGATGGCGTCCACGTCATGGGTCAGGTGAATACGCGCCTGGGGCAGGGGGCCGAACAGCGTCTCTTCCGCCTGTCCGGCATGGCGCGCCGCCATGCGCCGCAGCAGCAGGAAGATGCGGTTGACCCATGCATGATCGAAAAGCCGCGCATCGGCCATCAAGGCCGAATAGGAATCGGTCCGTCCGCTTTCCGCCGCGCCCGTGAGATGAAAGAAGCAGGCCGTCAGCCAGTCGCAGCGGAAAAATTCCGGCTCCGGCCCCGGGGCGATGGCGGCCTCATTGACCAGCAGCGCGCCGTCCACGCCCACATCGCGCGCCCAGTCGGGCAGCTGCACCAGCCTTTGCCCCGAAGACGCCGCCGCGCGCCGCCGCGGCATGGCGAGCGCGCTGATCGCGGCGCCGCGCTGCGGCCAATAGCGTTCGCCGCAGGCGACAACCCAGGCGGCCGCTCTGTCCGTCGCGGTGATGTTTTTTGCTTCCGGCATTAGAATCGGTAAAGGTCCGTGGCGCGCGGTATCGCAGCGATGGTAAGGCCGGGATATCCATGAAGCCAGATTTTTCCCGCCAGAGTCCGGACGGCATGGTGGCGCTCGCCATGCTGGCGGCGCTTGCGGCGGTAGCTGCGGCAAGCTGGTGGTACAATGTGGACCATCTGGCGGCACGGCTGGCCTGGAACGGATTCTCGCCCACTGCCTTTGTCACGGCCTGGCTGCATCCGGACTGGTTTACCGGCGATTTCCCCAGCGGCGGCGCCGAGATGCTGAAGTCGCTGCCGGTGATGGTTTATCCGCTGGCGGCGAAACTGGGCCTGCCGCTGGTGGCGGTGATGCGGGCGATGATCGCCGCCGAAATCCTTTGTCTTTGCGCGGCGGGGGTCTGGGCCACGCAGCGGCTGGTGCCGGAGGCGTCGCGCGCCGCCGCCATCCTGGTGGCGCTGCTGCTGATCGCCGGGACATTGCGCATGCCGGACATGGGGCGCTGGGGCGATCCCTTTTTCGGCTGGGTCTATAATTTCGCCTATGCCGCTATCCTGGTCGGTACGGGCGCGCTGGCGCAGCGGCGGCTGGTGCTGGCTGCGCTTGCCTTCGCGATCGCCTTTTCTACCCATGCCGTGCTGGGTGCGCTGGCCACCATGCTTGGCGCGGTGATGCTGCTGATGGACGCCGCCAATCTTCCGCGCCGCACGCTGCTGGCGGCGGGGTTGTTGTTCCTGTTGCTGGCCGGCGGCTGGCTGGTCTTCCTTGCCGGGACCAGCGCGCTGGGCGGCGGCGGCATACCAAACGACCTCTATGTCGCCTTCACCCGCATGGAAAGCGATCATTGGTACCCGGTGGACATGGGCCTGTTCTGGGAGCGCCATTGGGAACGGCTTTTTCCGCTGATGGCGGAAACGCTGCTGCTGCTGGTCTACCTGCCGGGTACTGATGGACGGTTGTGCGGTCTTCGCGCGCGGCTGGCGACGGGTCTTGCCGCGATGCTGCTGCTGACAGCGCTGGGTGTCTGTATTTCGCTGTGGCTGCCTTATCCTTTCCTGATCAAGGCGGCACTGCAGCGGGCCAGCAGCATCTTCCTGTTGCTGTCAGCCTGCACCATCGTGCCGGGACTTTGGCTGGACGCGGTTGGCGGCCATGTCCTGCGCACTGCTTTGGCGGTATTGACCCTGGTGTCGGTTTTCCTGGACAGCTTTGGCCCGCCCCTGCTTATGGGTCTGGCGCTGGCGGCGATGGCGGTGCGCGATGACTTCAATTGCGGCGGATGGACGTTGCGCAGCATTGCCATCCTTGGCGTCGGGGCCGCCGCGCTTCTGCTTCTTCTCTTGTATGGGTTGGCGGGCATCGCGGATTGGTCCAACCCGCAATATTGGGGCTTCAGCAACGCGTCCGGTCTTCGGCTGTCGCTGGTGGCGGGGCTTGTGGGTTTTTTGCTGATCGCGCGCGCGCGACCCTTGCTGCCGGGTTTGGCGCTGGCGGCCGCGATGGGCGCGCTGGGCATCCTGTGGTCGCAGGCGGCGCTGGCGCCCATGCGGGAACCGGCATTCCTTGACAGGGCTGATGACTATTTGGCGGCGCAGCTTTGGGCGGAAAAGAATACGCCCCTGTCATCGCTCTTCATGCCCGACCCGGCGCAAAGCTATGGCTGGCGGGATTTTTCGCTGCGGCCGTCCTTCGGCAGCGTGCGCGAATGGCTTTATTCGGGCTGGATCTACAATGCCCGGCTGGACGCGTTTCGAGCAGGCTTGGAACGGGTGAATGCCATGGGGCTTGATCCGCTGCGCTATGCTGCCATGCCCGCCTTCCGGCCGGGGCAGAACGGCGAAAGGCTATCCGCCGATCTTCGCCGCCGCTATTACGCCATGGACAGCGCCGCCCTGGCCGCGCTGTCCCGCCGTTTTGGAATCGCCTATTTCGTGTTCGACCGGGCGTTGCGGGAACCGGGTCTTTCCGGCGGTCCTGTGGTTTACCAGAACGCGCATTACGCCATCATGCGGGCGCCCTGACACGGGCCGCGTTGCAACCGGCTGTTTTGGATCATTTATTCTTTGGCCAAAGTGCGTCGCGGGGCCTTATTTCTCTCATCCCATTGCCCTGAAACGATTATTTTGCTAGTCCGGCCCCTCACAAGCGCCGCCGACCATGCACCATGGCCTGCCGCCGCTAAAGGGTTGACATGGCCAAACTCGACGCATTGATGATCTTCCCCAAACTGGGCACCTGGGATGACATCATCCGGGACGTGCCGCTGAGCGTGATCTATGCCTCCACGGAGTCGGTGAAGCGCGGCTACAACGTCAAGGTCATTGACCTGCGCTTCTACGAGAATAACTGGCAGGAGAAGATTGACGAGATCCTCAAGGACGGCTGCAGTCTGGTGGGCATGTCGGTGATGACCGGCAATCCCGTCCGCACCTCGCTGGAAGTCTCCCGCTACATCAAGGAAAAGTACGCCGGCACCCAGATCGTCTGGGGCGGTCCGCATCCCACCACCCTGCCGGAAGAAACCCTGCAGGAACCCTGCATTGATTTCGTGATCAGCGACGGCGGCTCGAAGCCTTTGGCCGAGCTGCTGGCCAATCTGCGCGGCGAAGACCAGAAGCTGGAAGACATTGAGGGCCTCAGCTGGCGCGACAATGGCGTCATCCGTGTCAATGCGCCTCAGAAGGAATTCGAGATCCTCAACTTCCGCGAGATCCCGTATCACTTGGTGGACATTTCCGGCAAAAGCTACAACCGCCTCAATTCCGGCGAGCTAGTGTTTCCCATCTTCATGTCGGCCGGCTGTCCCTACCAATGCACCTTCTGCGTCTCGCCTGCCATGTATCGCAAGATCAAGGGCAAGAAGTGGGTCTCCTATGGCGTGGACGAGGTGCTGGCGCATATCGAATACCTGTCGGAGCGTTACGAGTTCACCCGCGTCCAGACCTATGACGATGAGTCCTTCATCAATCCCAAGGAAATGCGCGAAATCTTGGAAGGCTGGGTGGCGCGCGGCTGGCACAACCGCCTGAAGCTGGATTTCCGCGGCATCCGCTTCAATGACATTGAGCGGCTTGATGACGACTATCTTTCCCTGATGGAAAAGGCGGGCGTGGAATATCTCTTCATCGGCCTAGAATCCGGTTCGCCCCGGATGCTCAAGATCATGAAGAAGGCCATCAAGGTGGACCAGGTGATCGCGGTGAACCACAAGCTGGCCCGTCATCCCAGGCTGAAGCCGCACTACAATTTCTTCTGTGGCGCGCCGGGCGAGACTTTTGAATCCCTGGTGGAAACCAAGGAGCTTCTTCTCAAGCTGGTCAAGGAACACCCCACCGCCTATCTGGGCCATGGTGGCCACTGGAAGCCCATTCCCGGATCGGAAATTACCGACGTCGCGGTGGAGAAATTCGGCCTCAAGCTTCCGACCACCCTGGAAGGCTGGGCTGAGATTGACACGCTGGACCTGGATGCCCAGCCGCCGGATTATTCCTGGTACACGCCGCGCATGTACCGGATGATCAAGCTGCTGACCCTGGGCGGGTTGCTGCTGGACGGCAAGACCAAGGATTTGATCGGCAATCTGCATCCGGTGCTGTCCAAGCTGGTGCATGCCGCGATCATCATCTACCGGCCGTTCCTGCGGCTGCGGCTGCGCTACAATTTCAGCTGGTTCCTGATCGAGATGAAGCTCTACAATTTCGTGATGAACGGCGTCAGCGTGATGCTCAAGCACAAATACACGCGCGAGAGCAGCAACCCCAACCTGCCCAACAATCCCAATGCGGGTTCGTCACCGGGTGGACTTCGCGAAATTGCCATCGGGCAGAACCCGGTCGCGGAAACCGTCTGACCGCATTGGTCAGGCGCGGGGGCGCCGGCATGTTCCAGGACCGCACCAGTTTGCGTTCGGCTGCGCTACTTGCGGCCAAACTTCTGTTCGCGGGCCTTGTTTTTTACGGCCTGTGGCGCACGCACCTGCTGGATTTTACCCAGTTTCCCGTGTTGCTGCATTCGCCCGCGCCCCTGATCGGTGCGGCGCTGATGCTGTTCTTCACCAATATTCTGGTCTCGCTGCGCTGGCACATGCTGCTGGCGGCGCAGGGCCTTCATGTCCGCCGCGCCCAGGCCTTCCGCGTCACCTATCTGGCGTCGCTGGCCGGCGTGGTCCTGCCCGGCATGGTGGGCGGTGAGCTGGTGCGCGTGGCGCTGGGACGGTCTTTCCCCAAGGCCCGCATTCATGAGCTGGCCCTGTCGGTGGTGGCAGACCGGCTGGTGGGGCTGATGGCACTGCTGCTGGTGGGGATGACCGCCAGCTTGGCCTTCTGGGCCGGGCTGGACAGCGGCGGCGCGGCGGCGGCGCATTTGAAAATGCTGATGCTGGGCATTATAGCGTTCTTCGTGCTTGCCATCGGCGTTGCGGGCACGGGCGCGGCGCTGGCGCCCCGCATGGTGGTGCATGCCGCGAAAAACCAATGGGCCGAGCGCGGCCCGGTCTTGAACATCTTGGCGGACATGGCGCAGGCAGTCGGTCTTTACCGCGGCAAGCTGGGCGTGCTGGCCCGGGCGCTGCTACTTTCCTTGCTGGTGCATGTGCTGGTCTATTCCGCCCTGACCCTGGTGGCGGTGGGGCTGCACATGGCCGGCAGCGATCCCTGGAAATTCACCGTGGCGGGCGTCCTGGCGGCGGTGGCCAACGCCTTGCCCCTGACGCCGGGTGGCGTCGGCGTGGGCGAGGCTGCATTCGCCCAGATGATCCTGTGGCTGCAGCCGTCCCCTGTGATATTGCCCTATGCCACCGTATTCTTGGCGTTCCGCATGTTGACCATCATCACCAATCTGCCGGCGCTGATCTGGCTGCCCGGAAAGGCGCGGCGATGACCCTGCAGGCTCAAACGCGCCGCATGGTCGTCCTGGATTACGTCCTGGCGATGATATTGCTGGTGGTGCTGAACGGTTTCATGCTGGGCACGTCCGACGACATGGCGTTTCTGCCTTGGGTGGCCAAGGCGGGCGATCCCGCGCTTTATTCCGGTGACCCGCGCTTCGGCGCCTGGCCCGTCGCCTATTATTTCTTCCATATTCTTTATCTTCGGATGGCGACGTCCTTCTTTTCCCTCCATGCCGGGCTGGTGGCGAGCATCCTGCTCTCCTGGTTCCTGCTTCTTGCCGGCCTGTGCATGGTGGCTGAAACGCTTGCGCGGCGGCGCGTGCCGGCGGTGCTATTCGCCATTCTGATCACCGGCTATTTCAACAACAATCTCAGCGGCGGCTATTTTCTTTTCGCGTCCGGCTTCAGCACCCATTACCTGGCCTTTCCGCTGGTGCTGATTTCCTTGGCCCTGCTTTTGCGCCAGCGGCTTTTGTGGGCGGCGCTGCCATTGATGGTGGCAGTGGCCATCAATCCACGCGTGGGTGTGTTCGGGTTTGCCAGTCTGGCGATTGTGTGGATTGGGCTGCGTCCGGCTGGTCAAAGCCGGCAACTGGCCGTGGCGGTGGCTGTATTTTCCCTTTTGGCCACGGTCCTGTTCGTGATGACGGCCCCGGCATCGGCAGGCGGCATGCCATTTGAAGAAATCGCGCGCGCTTGGATTTTCATACGCTCGACCGGCCATTATGTGCCGCTGTCTTGGCCTCCCTTTGTGCTGATGGTGCTGGGCCTGGCGATGATCGCCTATGGCCTGTTCTGGCGTGTGCTTGCCAATGCGCAGATGCGCGCGGTCTGGATGTCCGGCGCGGTGGGACTGGGCTTCATACTGGCCGGCATCATCAACAGCAGCCTGATGGTGGTCCCTGTACTGGTGCTGGCAAATCCGTTCGAGTTCGGCCCCTATGTCCTGGCACTGCTCTATGTGTTTACGGCCATCTGGCTGGCGGCGCGCATGGAAAGGGGATTGCTGTTGTCCAGCCTTCCCATCCTGCTTGTGCCGGATCTGCAGACGCGGCTGATGTTCGTCATGGTTGCGCTGATGCTGGATACGCTGTCATCGCCCGCGCTCAGTACAGCCCCGTCCTGGCGGCTGAAGCCGGGTGAGGCCGTGCTGCTGGGCGTGCAGGCGGCGATCCTGCTGGGTGCGCTTCTTCTGCTTCATGGCGGTTGGCGGCAGCAGGATTATCGCGCCGGGCTGTTGGGCATGCCTCTACTTGCCGCCGCTAATTTGTTGGCCATCGCATGGTTGGCGCCGCTGGGCCGCCGCTGGACGGGCGTGGCCATGACGGCTTTTGTGGGGCTTCTGCTGGCGATGGAGTTAGTGCGCGCCAATCCCAATCCGGTGCGCGACACTTTGACAGCGGATACTGCTGATCTCTGCAATTTCGTTACGGTGAAGACAGAGGTATCCGCCATCTTCTTCACGCCGCCCGGCATGGTTGATTTCCAGTATTATTGCCGCCGCGCCTCTTATTTCGGGTTTGTGCATCTGCCGCTGGCCGCCAACGCTATTCCCGTCTGGGTCGCGAGGTTGAAGCTTCTGGACGTGATACCTTCGGATACCGATCTGGTGCGGCTGGATCATCCCGTTATGCCGGATTTCAGCGCCTATGACCGCATGGACGCGGCGGCGTTCCGGCGTCTGGCGGGACAGGATTCACGCCTGCGCTATGTGCTGGTGACGGGGACGCAATCGCTGGAGCTGCCGCTGCGCTACCAGAATGCCGGCTACCGGCTTTACGCGTTGACGCCTTAGCGGCGCAGGCACTCAAAACCCCAGAGCGGCGACAGCTGCCATGGCAGGCCGGGCAGGGGCAACGCCCGTTCCCGCGTTACATGGAACTGGCTGTGCAGCAGGGCGCGCACGCGCTTGAATGTGTTTACGTTCAAATAGTGCCAGACTAGGTCCGGCCGCCTGATGCCGCGCCGGCGCATGGTGGGATAGGTCATGGTCATCTTGAACAGATTGACCGCGATGCTGCCATTGGTGGGGATCACGGCATAGAAGCGTCCGCCTGGCGCCAGCACGCGGGCGACTTCCTTCAGGCCCTGCTCAAGCTGCTCGACATGTTCCAGCAGGCTGATGGCGATGGCGCAATCGTAACTGGCATCGTCAAAGGGCAGCGCCGCCAAATCCGCCACCGTCACCGGGATGCCGAAACGGGCGCGGCAGATGTCCGCAAAGGCGGGCGAGATATCCACGCCCATGTAAACATCGTGCCGGTCCAGGTGCGGCGCAAAAGCCAGATGCTCCCCGCCGCCCACGCCCAGCTCGACGACCCTGCGATGGGACGCGGCCAACGCCGCCACATATCGGTGCGCCCGCGCTTCCACGATGCTCTGCGCTTGGACATAGGCCGAGTTGCTGTCGCGGCAGTGGCGGGCATGCGCTTCCCGGGCAATTTCATCCCACCGGCGCATGTCATGGTCGAAGTCCCACATGTACCGGCTCAGTAAGCCAGGTCGCAGCGCTTGCACATCGGCATTTTGCCGACGTCGCGTATGAAGCTGCGCCATTCCTTGACCTGTCCGCTGTTCCAGATTTCCGGAATGGACGCCTCATGGATATTGCCCATGGGCTTGCTGTGACAGCGCGTGTAGACGATCACGCTGCCGTCGGCCAGAACCTGCAGGAAGAACCAGGTCGCCAGGCAGCGGCCATCCTTGTTCACGAACTCGTCGGGACTGTGGAAAAAGTTCGTCAACTGTTCCTTGGTGAACAGTGGCGAGAAATGTACCCGCGGTCTGTCTTTCAGTTGCTGGGTTTGGTCCCACAGCACATCGATGTCGACCTTGCCGGGATCTATGAATTCGCTGTAGCAGCTAGCGGTAACGGCATAGCGGTCGCCATAAAGCGCGTTCTGCTCCGCGGCCGTGGCCGGATCGATGAACCACATATAGGTAAAGTTGATCGTGGTGGTCGGCAGCGGCGCGACAGCTTCATAGAACTCCACCAGCTTGTCGTAGTTCATGTTGGTGATAGTGCAGTTCAGATAGACTTCCGGTTCTCGCCCCAGCTTGCGGCAGGCCGCGGCGAAGGCTTCGATGCCCTTGTAGGAATGATCGAAGCTATCCGCGCGGCCACGGATATGATTATGGACGTCGGGCGGCCCATCCATGCTGACCGACAGCCGTGTCAGGCCGGCCTCGGCCAGCGCTTCGGCCTGTTGCGGCAGGGTGTAGGCGCCCGTGGTCACGCCAGTGCGCAAGCCCTTCTTTGTGCAATAGGCGATGGCTTCGGCCAGCGGCTTGTACATCAGCGGTTCAGTCGAATTCAGCGCGATGAAGGGCTTGGCGTCGGCTACGTCGTCGATGCACTTCTTGAAGAGATCGAGATCGATTTCGTGCAGCTTGCGGTCAATGCGCAGGTTCTTGAAGAACATGCCTTCTTCGTTGAACATGCCCACGTCGCACATCTTGCAGCGCAGGTTGCAGACGCTGTTGATCGACCAATAGATGGTCAGCGGCGCTGGAACATTGAGGTCGAAGGGGGCGTAATAGGGGGCGGCGTTGCGGACCATGCGCCACGGAGTGGTGTCGATCCCGGGCCGCCGAAAGGCCTGGACCGCCTTCTTCAACTCATAAAGCATGGTATCCGCCATTGTTCATCGGCGCGTCTTACCCTAAATCCCTCACGGAATGGGGGAAATCTAGACTATTATGCGCGCTGACACTGGCCGGAACCCTACCATTATGCCGCAGGCCGAGCAAAGTCCCCCACATGCGCCGAGCGTGGCGGAAGTCCGAGTACGGAGCCTGGGTACGTCCGCCGCCGACACGGGGTCGTGGCAGAACTATGTCGCTCGTGCCGAGGGCGCCACTATCTATCATGACATTTCCTGGCGCACGATTTTCGAGGCCGCGTTCGCCTATCCCGCCCATATGCTGGTGGCGGAGGATGCCGGTGGGATTCGTGGCGCACTGCCGCTGTTCCGGGTTCCCGGTTTATTCAGCAGAGGCCGGCTCGTATCCGTGCCGTTCCGCGACCGTGGTGGCGTGCTCTACGATACGCCCGCGGCATTCTGCGCGCTTGTGGCATTCGCTAATGCGTTATGCCGGGAAGAGGAATGCGCGCACATCGTGCTGAAGTCGCTAGCTCAATATCCCGAGACATTGGCGCAAAGCGCTGGCCTGTCGCGCCGGGATCAATGGGTTCACAGCCAGGCCGATCTTTCCACCATGACGCCGGACCGCCTGATGCATGCACTGGGTGATAAGACCCGCAATATGGTGCGGCAGGGCGAGCGTGCAGGCCTCCGGTTTGCCGAAGAAGCCAGTCTGGATGACTGGCTGATATTGCATCGTGCCGCGCAGCATGGCCTTGGCGTACCGGCTTTTCCACGCGTACTGTTTGAAAAGATTTTCGCCACGCTGGGCGCGGAAGGAAAAGCACGGCTGTTCCTGGTGCGCGATGCCCGTGGGCGCGCGATGGCGGCCACTATCGGCTATGTCGAGAAAGACCGGTTCATTTATGCCTATTCGGCCTCCAGCTTGGAGGGTCGGGAGGTGCGGGCCAATGACGTGATGCTGTCGTCATTGCTGCAGTGGGCGATGGCGAAAGGATTGCGCTATTTCGACTTCGGTTCTGATTCGCCGCTGCAGGCTGGCCTGTTGTTCTTCAAGCGCAAGTGGCTGGCGCAGCAGTCGCCCATTCCCATCTACCAGTGCGGCGAGGGGGGCTTCCCGGACAGTTCGGATTCCCGCTATGGCGCGGTTCGCGCTGCGGTTAGATGGCTTCCCGCAGCGCCTATCCGATTGCTTCTGTCACCGATGATCCGATATCTGGGCTGACCATGCACTTCATCCCGCGCTATGCCCCGCAGTCGCCTGCCGGTCGCTCCGCCCGCAAAGATGCCGCTTTGCATGTCGCGGGGCTGTTGGCCTGTGCGCCGGGTGCAACCCTAGTGCCGGTGGGTGCCGGGCGCGTTGGCATCCGGCTTCTGTTTGAGGCGCTGGCGCGGGGCGACAACCGCCGAACGGTCGTAATGTCGGCGCAGGCCTGCCCCATTGTGCCGCGTGTCGTGCTTGCGTGTGGGTTCACGCCTTTTTTTGCCGATGTCGATCCGGCAGTCGCCAGTCCTGGCGCGCGCGAACTGACGATGGCTTATGAAGCCGCTGGCGGACGGGACCGGGTTGCCGCGGTCATCGCGTCGCCGATCTATGGATATGCCCCGCCCGGTATCGGCGATCTGAAGCATGCGCTGGGCCAGAATGTAAAACTGTTGGCAGACTTTGCGCAGGGCGCGCTGATCGATGGCGAAGGAGCCAGCTTAGTTGCGGCTGCGGACGCCGCCATATTCAGCTTTGGCGTTGGCAAGGGGGCCGATACCGGCGGTGGCCTTCTTGCTGTGCGCGACATCCCGATTTCTGGGTTGCCGCCAGCGCAAGAATTGGCCGGGAGCGTTGCGCTGGTCAGGCTGTTGCGGACGGTCGAAACGCTGGGGCTGTGTCGCTGGCTGACGCCGTATCTTGACCGGCAGGGAGACAAGGACGCGCGGCCCGATGCCGCCGAGTTCAAAACCGAAATCCTTACCGAAGATGCTTTCAATGTCCTGGCGCCCGCGCTGGACCGTTTCCGGTCGGACGTCGCTCGGGCGCGCCAGCGGGCGCAGATCCTGTTTGAAAATCGTATCCTTCGAAATGTCTGCCGCGACGTGGATGTCTATGCAAGTTCGCAGTTCACCCACCTGCGGCAGATACTGCGGCTGCGAGACCCCGGCCGCAGGGCACCCGTTCTGGCACGGTTGCGCGCCGCTGGCATCGACGCATTGCCCGCGGGCGAAAAGCTGCCGTCCCGGTATCTCGCTGCTACGCAATACGAAACCTGCGGCGATTGGTATAATGCTCGCCAGTTTCTCGCGGACGCCATTCGACTTCCATTTCTCGCCCGGTTGAATGACCGTGCTTTTGATCATCTCCTGAAAACCCTGGAGGATGCGCTTGGCTGATATCTACCGTGACGAAGCGCAACGCATGGCGCAGTTCTGTTTTTCGGGCTGGAACCGTGAAGTGGCATCGCCATCGCTTGGTTCTTTCGACCGGCAATATTGGGGCTGGAAGAAAAAGGATTTCTCCGATAGCGCGCTACAGGCGGCAGTGGCTCTTTGCGTGCGTTTTGCGGAAAGCCAGCGAGCAACGGCTTCTTTGCCGGCATGGCTAGAGGGTTATGTGGATTATCTGGAGAATATCCAGCATGGCGACGGCAGCTTCGACCAGTTCTATCCAAATGAACACACGCCTGGCGTGGTGCATGACATGCTTTCAGCGCTCCTGATTGTACTGCGATCTCCCCATCTTGGCGATGATCCGAAGCAACGGCTGGAAAAAATCCTTCGCCGTGCTGTCGCCTATACGCTGGCCGCGGAGGAAGATCACGGCGAGATCGCTAACCATTTCGCGGGCTATTCCTGGGAGCTGATTCACTATGGCAGCGTTATGGGTGATTCCAATGCGATTAAGGCTGGCCGGGAATGCCTGGCGCGGACTCTATCGCTGCAGCATCCCGCTGAAGCCTGGTTCTGCGAATATGACGGCGCGGATGCGGGCTATCAGACGCGGCTACTGACTTTTCTGACCCGTATTGCGGCACTGACGGACGATATGGCGCTGTGGGACATTTGCGCCCGGGGCGCGCGGTTCGTCGAAACGCTGCTCATGCCGGACAACTCGCTTCACCCCATGCTGGGGGTGCGTTCAACGGCGCTAATCTATCCCTCGGGTTTTGAGCGGCTGGCGGCGCACGACCCGGCCTTTGGCCCGCTGGCGGATCGGATTTATGCCGCCTGGTCTTGCGGCGGCGCGCCGCTGCCCTCTATGACCGATATGGAAAACGGCATTCGCTTGGCGGAAGACGCATTCGAGGCTTCCGGAATGCGAGCCCTTCGAGCGGCAGTCTCGCCTGGGCCTGCTACGCCCGTATCCTTTGACTTTCCTGAAGCCGGGCTGCACGGCCGTGCCATACGGGGCGGCCAGCTCTATGTCGCGTCCAAACTTGGTGGCGTGATTGCATTGTACGAAGCTGGCGTGTTGGCGGCCGAAGATGCCGGTTATGTGATCCGCCGGGCTGACGGCACGCGCTGGCTGACACGCCGCGCCGGAGGGGGGCGTCTCGTGGAAATCACTGACAACCAAATGGTTGTCGAAGCCGAATTCGTCCAGTCTCTGCACGAAGACATGACACCGGCCCAGTTGCTGTTGTTGCGATTTCTAAATTTGACCGTGCTGCGTTCACAGTGGATTGGCGACGTGTTCCGCAAACTAGTTGTGCGTCGCCTGATCAGCGGTCGCCGCACGCTGCCGCTCCTGCTGCGCCGCAAGATTTCATGGGGCGACGGGGGGGTAGCCATCGAGGACTGCCTGGTAGCCGACCAGAAATTGTCCCTGGATGGAACTCGTTTGTTCCGCTGCCGGAGGATTACTGGAAACCACATGGCGAGCGCGCGCTACTTCACAATGTCCGAGCTTCACGGTGACGCATGGCTGGAAGAGGTGGAAATCTCGGCAATTTTCGGCGGGCCTTTGCTTCGCCGTATAGGTAGGGCCTGACCGCCTGTCCCGCGGTTTGCGGTTGCGAAGCGCCCGCTCAATTGACTATAAGGCTTGGGTTATAGGGGTGGTTTTCCTACCCCCTTGAATTGTCGGTGTTATTTTGAGCTTTGGCGTGTTTTCCCGCGCTTGGTGCCAAGCGGGCAGGCCGTCCTTGAGTCGCAGGTTGTCAGGAGAAATTATGGCCTCGCATTCGATCCCGTTCTTCAACTATCCGGCCCTGTTCATGCAGGACGAGGCGGGGCTGACCGATGTCGTGATGGGCGTGCTGCGTCGCGGTGCCTACATCATGCAGAAGGACCTGACGGAATTCGAAACCGCGCTGGCCAAATTCGCCAACGTCAAACACGCGATCGGTGTGGCCGACGGCACCAATGCGATCCTTTTGGGTTTGTGGGCGCTGGACCTGCCCAAGGGAAGCGAAGTGATCATCGCCTCGCACACCTATGTCGCTACTGCTGGAGCCACCCACTTTGCCGGCCTGGTACCGGTGCCGGTGGATTGCGGCCCCGATCACATGATCGACCCCGCAGCCATCGAGGCGGCGATCACCTCCAAGACCAAGGTCATCATGCCGACCCAGGTCAATGGGCGCACCTCGAACATGGACGCAATCCGTGAGATCGCCAAAAAGCATAATCTGATCATCGCGGAAGATGCCGCCCAGGCGCTGGGCTCGAAGTACAAAGGCCAGTGCGCCGGGACCTTTGGCGCCTTCGGCACCATCTCCTTCTATCCCGCCAAGCTGCTGGGCTGCTTCGGCGACGGTGGTGCGGTATTCACCAACGACGACAAGGTGGCAGAGCGGGTGCGCCTGCTCCGCGACCATGGCCGCAACGATGACGGGGTATTTGTCACCTGGGGCACCAACAGCCGTCTCGACAATCTGCAGGCCGCGGTCCTAGGACATCGTCTCAAGACCTATGACAAGGATATCGCCCGCCGCCGCCAGATCGCGTCGATGTATCAAGAGCGCCTGGGCGGCATCTCCGACTTGACGCTGCCGCCGGCTCCAGGTAGCGAGCCGGACCATTTCGACGTCTTCCAGAATTACGAGATCGAGGCGGGCAAGCGCGACGCGCTGCGCAACCACCTCAAGGCCCAAGGCATCGGCACGCTCATCCAGTGGTCGGGTCAACCAATCCATCAGATCGAGGCGCTGGGCCTCAAGCGCGACTGCCCCGCCACCGACCGCCTGTTCACCCGCACCTTCATGCTGCCCATGCATATGGCGCTGAGCGACGAAGATGTCGGCTATATCTGCGACACCATCCGCGCCTTCTACCAGCAGAATAGCTAGGGATCGTCATGACGGACTCGCGGCTCGGGCCGCTTGCGGACCCCGCGCAGTTCAACGGCCCGCTAGATTTGACAGGCTTCGACGCAGTTGCCTTGCGCAAAATGCTGAAGACGATCCTCACGATCCGCTATGCGGAAGAGGCCGTCGCCGACCTGATCGAATCCAAGGAAGCGGTCTGTCCCTGCCACCTAGGCATCGGCCAGGAAGGGGTCGCGGCGGGCGTCTCTTCCGTGCTTCACAATTCCGACCGCGCCTATGGCAATCATCGCAGTCATTCGCACTATCTGGCGATGGGTGGCGGCCTGTTTGAGATGTTCGCCGAAATATTGGGCCGTCTGCCGGGCGCGTCCAAGGGTATGGGCGGCTCGATGCATCTCTACGCGCCGGAGGTCGGTTTCGGTGGCTCGGTTCCGATCGTCGGCGCCACCATCCCGATTGCGGTGGGGGCGGCTCTGGCCGCGAAGATGGACGGCAAGGGGGCTGTCGGCGTCGCCTATTTCGGCGATGGCGCTTGCGAAGAAGGCGTGCTTCACGAATCCCTCAACATGGCGGCAATCTACAAGTTGCCGGTGCTGTTCGTCTGCGAGAATAATCTTTATTCCAGCCATCTCGACATCGATCTGCGCCAGCCGACCGACAGCGTGGCCCGTTTCGCCCAAGCACACCGGATTCCCCATCGCACGGTGGACGGCAACGACGTTGCCGCCGTGGCGCGGGCGGCGGGCGAACTGGTCGCCGCGGCGCGCTCTGGCGAAGGGCCCGGCTTCTTGGAAGCGGTGACCTTCCGCTGGCGCGGCCATGTCGGTCCCAAGGAAGACATCGACGTAGGTGTGCTGCGCAAGCCGGAAATCCTGGCAGCGTGGAAAAAACGCGATCCGCTGGCGCGGCTGCGCGCCGGTATGGTGACGGCGGTGCAGCTCACCGACGTCGAGTATCAACAGTATGATGCCGAAGCCCGTGCCACCGTTGCCGACGCCGTGGCGCGCGCGCGGCTGGCCGAATATCCCCCGGAAAGCGCCTTGCTCGACCTGGTCTATACCGCCGGAGCGAAGGCATGAGCACGAACATCTCCTATTCCAGGGGTATCCTGGACGGCTTCCGCTACCTGCTGGGCAACCACAAGGACGTCTTCGCCATCGGCCAGGGCCTTTGGAGTCCCTGGTATGTCGGAGCCTCGATGAAGGATCTCGACAAGGATTTCGGTAAGGCCCGCGTGATCGACACGCCGGTTTCCGAACTGGGCACCACGGGCATAGCCATCGGCGCGTCGCTGAATGGCTATCGTCCCATCGTCATTCATCCCCGCATGGATTTCATGATCCTGGCGACGGACCAGATCGTCAACCAAGCCGCCAAATGGCGGCACATGCTGGGTGGCAAGTCGCCTGCCGTGACTATTCGTGGCATCGTCAACCGTGGTGGCGAGCAGGGCGCCCAACACAGCCAGGCGCTGCACTCCTGGTACGCCCATATCCCCGGCCTGCGGGTTGTGATGCCTGCAACCGCCGACGACGCGCGCGACCTGCTAATCGCCGCGACCCTGTGCGACGACCCAGTTCTTTATATCGACGATCGCTGGTGCTACGAGCAGACCGCTGATGTTGCGCCCGCAGGCCCGATCGACATTACGGTCCAGCGTCCCAAGGTGCGCCGGGAAGGCAGGGACATCACCTTGGTCGCCGCCAGCTATTCCACGATCCTGGCGCTGGAAGCGGCCGAACTGCTGGCGAAGAAAGGCATCTCCGCCGAAGTAATAGACTTGCGAGTGCTCAACCCGCTGGACCATTCGGTTGCCGCCGCATCGGTCAAAAAGACCGGGCGCTTGCTGGCCGTCGACGGCGGCTGGGCGACTTGCGGCCTGGCGGGTGAGATCATCGCCGGCGTAGCCGAAGCCCTGCCGCCGTCCGCTTTTCGCGCGCGACCCCGCCGAGTCACCTTGCCAGACGCGCCCGCGCCCACCAGCAAGGTTTTGGAGAAAATCTATTACCCCACTGCGGAGCTGGTCGCCGCGACGGCGCAACAGATAGTAACGGAAGAACCATGAAGCGCCTGCTTGATATCCTGCTGTCGTCTGTGGGGCTGATCGCCGCCAGTCCGGTGCTGCTGCCGGTGATGTTCTTGGTCTGGAAACAGGACGGCAATTCGCCTTTCTATGTCGCGCCGCGCACAGCAAAAAACGACGGCGCCTTCCTAATGATCAAGCTGCGTTCGATGATTAAGAATGCGGACAAGTCGGGGGTTGATTCAACCGCCGCCGGCGACATGCGTATCACGCCGGTGGGTCATTTCATTCGCCGTTACAAGTTGGATGAACTAACGCAGCTCTGGAACGTGCTGAAGGGCGACATGAGCTTGGTAGGGCCTCGCCCCAATGTGAAGCGCGAGACGGATCTTTATACTACTGAGGAGCGCGGGTTGCTGGCCGTGCGGCCAGGCATTACAGATTTTTCGTCAATTGTGTTCTCTGATGAAGGCGACATTCTCGCCGGCAAGGACGATCCCGATATCGCCTATAACCAACTTATTCGACCTTGGAAAAGCCGCTTAGGCTTGTTTTACATTGCCCACCGCAGCGTCAGTCTCGATATTCAGCTGATTTGGCTCACGGCATTGGCCATCTTGTCTAAGCCCAAGGCCCTCAAAGGGGTAGTGGCGATTCTTAAAAAGCTAGGCGCCTCTGACGATATGGTCACCGTAGCTGGGCGCAGCCAGCCCCTAGAGCCGACTGCACCGCCGGGCGCTACCCGAATTGTGACGTCCCGCGACGGCTCAATTTGACTTCTCATGTCAAGGGTCCGCGAGCTCGTTAAGATTGGTAGTAATCTCGTTGTAACTCGTGGACCTTGTATATTCATATAAGGAGTCGTCGTTCAATAGCCGCTGTCCGCCGTCGCGTGTAAGCGGACGCAAATCAATGTTGAAGCTTGTTTTAGTGAAGATCGGTAGCATCCATTCCACCGGAATGCGAATTATGATCCCCTTGTCGAAGCTGCCCTCGCCGAATTTCTTGAAAGGGACATTGGTAAAAGTCGCAAAAGCACCGATTTCAATGCCGCTGTCGAACCTTCGCTTGATTTCGAACGTCGCGCCTTTGTCACCTGCCAAATAGCGCCCGGCGTGCACCGCGAAATTAAGTCCGTACCAAGGCGAGTCATAGTACAGCGTCATGTGGCCAGTCAGTACATTATAGGGCAGATGGCCGAATAGCCGATCATAGTCGCGCCGCCAAACTTGGTATAGATCCGCGCCGATTGAAAATCGGCTTCCTTCCGGCCGCCAAAGAATTTCACCTCCCGCGCCCATGAACATGTCCTCTAAATAACCTGATTTGGCCTGGATAAATACTTCCGGAGTCAGACGGCTGAAGTAAGAAGCGGCGAGATATCCGATACCTGTCGAACCTTGATCGAGGTATTTTAGCAAGTCGGTGCGAACATGTTCCAGTTCGCTACCGGGTGCACGGTTGAATCGAAAATTGCTCCATAACGTGGTCGATGCAGAAGCCCCAAAATTTAATCCTGGCGCTATGCTGATGTTAGCTGAAGCCTCGCCTAGGATCATCGTCTGCAGTGGATTGTCTGGGTCAAAGAGTTGATTGGACATCCGCGGCGCAACACCCCAAGTAAAGCTCGGATAGGCACGCGAGTTCGCCCTATCCAAGGCAGGACTATTGAGAGGAGCCGGCGATTGTATCATTGCATAACTGAACTCCGTGGAACTGATGGAAGGGTCAAGTTTTTCGACCGTACTACGTGCGACGGTAATCTCGCGTACGGGCGCTCCGCCCAACACCGGAAAAAGATGAAACAACTCTATCGATGGGTCCGTGTTTTTCATCAGTACCCGAATGACGCGCCCGGCGGCTTCGCTTTCCTTCAGGTAGGTGGTGTTGATATAATAAACCCAAACTTCACCTGGCGCGGTTGCGATTGCTTTCAGGCCGAGCTTTTGCTTCGCTAGTTCTTTACGCAAACTACCGTCCATTGCGACGCCGGGTTTTGATTCCCCAACTTTGATGGGGCAGAACGTGACAGCGCCGTTACCACCGCTCAGATCGCCCATTGCGATGGTCGTGGCGTATGTGGAGGCGCCGGACGCGATTTTGGCGTAGTTTGCGCATTGCGATTGGGGATTTGCGTCACTGCGAGCATCGATCATCAATGTCGTATTTCGAAGTTCGACGTCACGTACGCCGTCACCGATGCCCAATATTGCCTGACGAAGATTTATGTTGGCTTTCTCAGTGGCGCTGGGTGGCGCTGTTCGGTACAATTGCCGGTTATTGCGACTGGAAAGCGTGGCGAGGGCCATGCGCTGCTGTTCCCCACTGCGGACGGCCATTTCGGGAACGAGGGCCCCAATGCGCTGGTTGGATGGGATTTGCGCTTTTACGTCACCGCTCAAGGAGAGCGTGAGCCCATAGCTTGATCCATAGTACCACCCAGCACTGGCGGTCAAAACTTCAGAAACATCATATGAAACTCCGAGATTAATCGGAGAGTTTATAGGAAAGGTATTAGTCGCCTGTTGTCGTTCGCGCGTATACCGATCACTACTATACTCGGCAATTAGGCTTAATCCTTCAAGGGGGGTTTGCCAGGCAATGCCACCGAAGAGTCCGACACGGGGGCCACTTAAATACTGCTTGATGTTGAACGCACCCCCTGTTTCAGCCGCTTGGCTACCGCGGACTTTTAATGCGGAAAAGACCTGGCCCAGCGGGTTAGGTAACTCACCCGTATCGGCTAATCGGCCCCACCCCGTACCGATTGTAACATCGATGGGCCCAAAGTGCTTGGATGCAACGAGATATTCCCCGCTGTAGATGCCCGTCCCCAGTAGATCGCGCAGACCGATCGAGACGTCAGCGGGCCCGTTTTCCTCGGAGAGCAGCCGTGCCTTCAGGCTGAAGCTGCGGTCATAGTTTTGCTGTCCGGGAATAAAATGGCTGTAACGAAATGAGGTTTCCAGCCAAGGGAGAGCTTGGAAGTCTAAAGTGTAATGTTGAGTTTTTTCGATGTCACCAAATGCGAAAGCGATTCTTCCATCTGGCGCGACATGCGCGCTTGGCATGTCGAGCAAGCCGATTTCGCCATAGCTGTCTCGGGTGGTGTGTGTTTGCTCCGCTTTAGCGGGTAGGAGGACGCACAGCATAGCAGTGGTAACCAGTAAGCAGTTGCGCGTCTGCCCCAGGACGCTCCCTAGCCAGCGCCCGTTACGTGGTTCACTAGTTTCTACAAACCGGCGAATATTGCTCTCCCGACAGAACTGCATATATCCAAATTGTTCGTGTAAACTCAATGCGATAAACTGGGCACGCGAGTTGGTTCCGGTACGGGCGCGAATGGAAGTCCAATACGGTACGCGAAAGCCCCAAAAGAGGAAGTTTTAGTATCACTAAGTATTTGCAATAGAAATGATTTTCCGGCATATCTCCATTTCGAAGTTAGGGATGTCGGTAGTTCGATGCGAAGCGGAAAGGGGAAGCTAGCTGTAGGTCGGTTTGCGCGCTTTTTGCCCTCAACAGCAATTGTTCTGCTACTGTTATCCGGCGCGTTTTTGAGTGGTGCAGCGCAGGCGCCGTTACCAAGCCAGATTCAGCAACTGCAGCAGCAGTACCAGCAACGCTCGGGGGCGGGCTCGGAAGCCGCTGTCCCTCCTGACGTCGTAATTCAACCTGTTCTCTCGGACTCTCGTGAGCCGCTACCACCGTCCCGTCTTGAACAGATTGTGTCAGCTCGTGCAGGCGCACGGCTCCAGCAGTTCGGTTATGATCAACTTGGCCTAGGCCGCGCTGTAACTGTGTCGCAGACTGGGGCTGTGCAGGATGAATATGTAATGGGCCCGGGCGACCAAGTAGTCGTGCTGCTTCGGGGCCAGGAAAACAGCGAGTTGCGGCAGGTGGTAAACCGAAACGGGCAGATAACCCTGCCCCGGCTTAATCCTATCTCAGCGACAGGTCGGAGCTTTGGTAGTTTTCGCGAGGATGTGGAGGCTGCCGTCAAGCGCGCTTACGTAGCGACCAGCGCCTTTGTTTCGATCGGTCAAGTGCGCCAAATCAATGTATTGGTGTCTGGCGAGGTGAACTCGCCGGGCCAGCGGATCGTGACGGGCCTTTCGTCCCCTGTTGACGCACTCCTCCTCTCTGGCGGCGTTAAAAAGACTGGGTCTTTACGGAATATACGTATCCAGCGCGGCAACCGTTTTTACGCCGTTGATCTGTACGGCCTTTTGACCTCACGCGGAAGTTCTTCGAATATGCGTTTGGCGGATGGCGACCGGATTTTGGTGCCGCCCCTTGGCAAGACGCTGGCTGTGACGGGTATGATAAGAAAGCCCGGTATCTATGAATTGGGGCCGGGACAATCAAGTATGGCGGTCCGAAGCCTTATGGCCTTGGCAGGGGGGCAAGAGGTTCGCGGACGCTATCGGTTGTCGGTCGCCCACATACTTTCGGATGGCCGATCTGAGATGGCGGCACTTTCGAGCGAAGATGTTCCCATTCTCGAAAGCGAAATCTTATTCGTGCAGCTTGGTGCTGACCAGACTGGGGGGCAGGCAGTCTTGTCGGGGGGGACGGGGCTAGCTGGCAGCTACCCTATTTCTCCTGGAGCAAAAATCTCCGACTTGCTTCGGCAACCTGGCGCCATGGGGCAGTCCCCATATACGCTCTTCGGCATAATATCACGCCGGAACCCCCGCACCCTAATGCGCGAACTAGCCCCCTTCACGCCGGTCGCGATATTGAATGGCGTAGAAAATTCCACACTCCAAGGCGATGATCTGGTGCGGCCTATTTCCGTCAATGAGGCCCAACTGCTCACGAATGCGGTTTGCACCTACTTAGCCAACCAGCAAAACTCGCAGGAATCATTACGGAACCCGACTTCCCGCGATATTAGCGATTTTGGCAGCAGCCAATCCAGGAACAATAACGGTAATAACAATAACACCAATCCAAACAACAATAGCGTTGGCAGCGTAAGCAAAATCGACGATATCAATGTGGCGGATATCACCCATGGAGCGAGCTATTTAGGGTGTAGCCAGAATGAAGGCGGCGCGCGGGTTTTTGCTAGTCAATCCGCAAGTGGCCAGATCACCAATGTCGTGCAGCGCCCTCTTGTGAATCAGTTTGGCGATACGTTACCACAATACTATCTACCTCAGCCTCAAACCGTAGCCCAGCAGCAGGCGCTCAACAATTCGAGCAATCCGCAATTGCCTTCTGTCAACGGGTTCGCAACATCGGCTCCCGCTGAATTCATCGGGCCGCCTTCGGATCTACCTCAGCCGGCTCCCTTCGCGTTTCCTAGTGATCGGGTTCGTTCACCTTCGTCTTCCGATGCGCTAAACTACCAGGAACAGCCCATACGCCCTGGCCAATTTGCGACGAATCGCGAAGTGACGCGCTTCGTCGATTTGGCGCGCCAGCTTGGAGTGACTGAAGTTGTTTTAGTCAATTTTCTCATTGATCATCAGGTCCAGGTTAGTGGTGCGGTACGCGGGCCGGGACGCTATTTTGTAGGCCCTAACGCGTTACTTCCTGATCTAATAATGGCCGCGGGCGGCACGATCAATTGGGCGGATACAAGCGGCGTCGAGGTAATTTCCACTGCGGTCGACAATAGCAATGGCCGCGGTACTACTGTGCGCACCAGTTTATCCAAAGCGGATGGAACGTTCGCCAGCTATATCGTTCGGCCACAGGACGTATTTCGTTTCAATACGGTATTCACTGAAAATGACAACGGGAATGTTACTATCCAAGGCGAAGTGCGCTTCGCCGGGAAATTTCAAGTTCGCCGCGGTGAGCGTCTTTCGGAGCTTCTGCAGCGCGCAGGCGGACTAACTAACACGGCCTATCCTTACGGTACCGTATTTCTTCGTAAGTCTGTCGCAAACATGGAGCATGAAAGTTTTTTACGAGCTGCCAAGGAAACGGAGGATCAGCTTGTTGTCGCGATGACCCGCGTAGGCAGCGACAAGATTTCGCCTGACACCTTCACCTCAATGCAAGGGTTCATTACCGATTTACGTAATCAGAAAGCGGTAGGAAGAATCTCGGTTATTGCCGATCCGAGCGTATTGGCCGCCAAGCCTGACCTCGACCCGCTTCTAGAACCGGGTGACGTCATCTTTATCCCGCAGCGCCCAACGACGATCTCAGTTTTGGGGCAGGTACGCCAACCGGGCAGCTATCCATATCAAGCTGAAAGGACAATTTGGGAATATATCGCGCGCGCCGGCGGTTATTCGCCCACCGCAGAAGAATCCGGCGCCTACATCGTCCTCCCGGACGGCTCGGCTCGGAAGATCGAGCGCTCATGGTGGAATTTTACTGCAGATGCCCTTCCCCCGGGCAGCGCTATAGTAGTTCCACGCGACGTGACGCCATTGGATCTGAGGCAGATCATCATTGATACTTCGCAAATTTTTAGTCAGTTAGCGATTTCCATTGCCTCGGTCGCGGTGATTTCGCGCTGATTTCTGTGGTGCGCTAATAGCGCCCGTAGATGTCTTCGAATCTAACAATGTCGTCCTCTCCAAGGTAGTCGCCGTATTGAACTTCGATCAAATGTAGTGGTGTAGAACTCGGATTCTCAAGTCGGTGCTTCACGCCCTGCGGGATAAATATTGATTCGTTTACCTCAAGAGAGAATTTTCTGTCCCCGCAGGTCACGGTAGCTGTGCCCGACACAATCACCCAATGTTCAGAGCGCTTATTGTGCAATTGCAATGACAATTTCCCGCCGGGGCTCACCAAAATACGCTTGACTTGGAATTGGGCGCCGCATGCGAGGCTTTCGTAACTACCCCAAGGCTTCTCTACGACGGGGTGATAACTATTATGTGTTCTATCGCCGGACGTAAGCCGGTCCACAATTTTTTTGACGTTTTGAGTTTTATCTTTCTGACAGACAAGTACTGAATCCCACGTTGAAACTACGACCAAGTTCTCAAGGCCAACAGCAGCCAGAAGTGGGCCTTCGCTGCGTAGATAGCTGTTGCGAGTTTCGTGTTGAAGGACCTCTCCTATTTGGACATTGTTTTCTTGGTCTTTAGAAGCGACATCCCAGAGCGCCTCCCAGGATCCGATGTCATTCCAACCAATATTGGCGGGGACCACAACTGCTCTCTCTGTCCGTTCCATTACGGCGTTGTCTATTGAAATGGTCGGGCATTTGGCAAAGGGCTCGTCCGCAATATGAAAAAAGTAATCGTCTTGATAACCTTGTTCCACCGCTGCAAAACAATTATTTAGCAGTTCACTTTCAAAACGGGCTAATTCCTCAAGGTATCTGTTGGCCTTAAACAGAAACATGCCACTGTTCCACAAATAGTCGCCAGCTTCCAAGCACTGCTTCGCAATGCTTTCCGAAGGCTTTTCGAGAAAATTTGTGACAGAGAAAATATCTGGACGCCCATCAATGGGTGCGCCGCGCCGGATATAACCATAGGCGCTATCGGCGCGGCTCGGTACTATTCCAAACGTAACAAGGTTATTCGCCTTTGCGGCGTCCTTCGCTCGGGTCACGGCCGATTCAAAAGCTCCCTGGTCCGAAATGCTGTGATCTGCGGGCATCACCAGAAGGAGAGCATCCGCTTCTTTTTGCGCAATCGAGATGGCGGCCAAAGCGACTGCGGGCGCAGTGCTGCGGGCAACGGGTTCAAGTAATATCTGGGGGAGGGCTAGGCCAAGTTCGCGAACTTGTTCAGCGACCATAAAGCGGTGATCAACTTGGCAGACAATGGTGGGAACTGCAAAATCAGCCGCTCCCACACGCTTAAGTGTATGTTGGAGCATGGTTTTTTCACCGAGAAGTGGCAAGAATTGCTTCGGTGACTGATGACGCGAAAGCGGCCAAAGTCGTGATCCAATGCCGCCTGAAAGAATGACGGGGTGCACAAGCGACATGTTTAGAAACTTTCTAACTTAGTGATACGACCAATAACAGAATTTGGCGTTTTGGAAGGATGTTGCGCCGCAAAAAAACGGGGTTGACTTACTGGCGTCGAGTGCCCTAGAAAATCTCGCCTGACCTCAGCGCGTCTGAGAAAACCTATAGGAGAGTGTTTATGCGGTCCATCGCTACGGTCGGTCTTATATCGAGCTTACTCGTTTCAAGCGCCTTTGCTGGCGAATCGTTGAAGTTGGCTCCTGGCCGGCCTGCGGGCGTGAAACATGCTCAAGAAATGGGTAATTCGACGTTGTTACTGGTTGTCGGCGCTGCTGCTGCCGTCGCAGGGATCGCCTTGGCGGCGTCGGCGGGTGGCGATAGCGCGGTTATCGCCGCACCGGCCACAACCACCACAACTACCGCTACTACGAGTTGAACATTCTCGAACCCTCCTCCGTATGGATTAGGAGGGGGGGCGGAGCAATTCAGTCTCTAATATATCGCCCTTCGGATGAATGTGTTGGACTGCTCTCCAAATCATCCCTGAAGTGGGATCAACCCAAAAGCTATCGGTAAAATTCCAGTCTAATTCTTCAGCTCTGCAGGTCTCGGTAACGCGAACCGTGGCAATGGCAGTGCTGAGGATGGAAACTGACGTCTTTCCTCGTGCTACGGCGTGACATCGGATATTTACTCCGAATAATCCGAGGTCGGGAAAGTCTGTTTGACGTGTGCTATAGAAAGGCGCCTTAAGCGCTTGGCTTGGTGATCCTAAATCTCCTGATGAGGTGACGGCTCCTACATCGTTTGGGAGCCCAACTGTGCGGCGTATACGACCGTCACGCGTCATGAGAGCAATGTGCTGCCCAGACGTCCATAGAAGATCTCCGGCTGTGTCAGTCGCTAGAACGACCAATAGTTCTCGACCGCTGTTAAGGCGGTATCCCATGCTGGCATAAGGGACCGCCGCAGCCTGTTGTCGAGTCACGGCGCCGTTGCCAAAACTTTGTTTGAATGCCGCAATTATGAACTGGCCGTATTGGCCATAGGCACTCTCTCTGGCACTGTTGCAGCCCATGAGCGCCATCGCCGAGGTGATGGCCAAGGCGCGCATAACTTTCCAACGCGAGAAACGCGTTTGGCAATCCAAACATTTCATAGGGTAATATCTTTGAGGATCGCCAGCAGAGCTGGCGCAATATCGGCTCGCGATAAGCCTACAGCGATGTTAGCATGCAGAAAGCCAACCTTGTCGCCGCAATCAAAGCGCGCGCAATCGGTCTTGACGGCATGGAACGGCACCTTGCCGATCATCTGCGCCATGGCGTCGGTCAGCTGGATCTCATTGCCGGCGCCTCGTTCCTGCTTGTCCAGGATGGTGAAAATCTCCGGTTGCAGGACGTAGCGGCCGATGACGCACAGGTTGGACGGCTCGGTGCCGGTTGCGGGCTTTTCCACCACGCCCAGCACTTCGGTGGCATTGCCCTTGATCGCGCCGGGCTTGACCACGCCATAACGCTTGACCTCAGCCTGGGGCTTTTCTTCTGCCGCCACAATGATGCCGCCGCCCACCTGGTTGTAGGATGCGATCATTTGCGCCAGCGCGCCGGGCTTGCCCAACATCAGGTCGTCCGGCAGCAGAACGGCGAAAGGCTCGTTGCCGACAAAATGGCGGGCGCACCAAACTGCATGGCCCAGGCCCAGCGGCTTCTGCTGGCGGATCATGCCGACCGACCCGGTCTTGGGCAGCATCTCCAGCAGGCTGTTCAGCTCGGTGGTCTTGTCGCGGGCTTCCAGCAGCGCTTCCAGTTCATAGGCGTGGTCGAAATGGTCGGCGATGACGTGCTTGCCGCGCCCGGTAATGAAGACGAATTGCTCGATCCCCGCATCGCGGGCTTCTTCCACCGCGTACTGGATGACCGGCTTGTCCACCACCGGAAGCATTTCCTTGGGGATCGCCTTGGTTGCGGGCAGGAAACGGGTTCCCATCCCTGCGACAGGAAAAACGGCTTTGCGGACGGGTTTTATGGTGGTCATGCGTTTTCCGGGGGATGTTTTCCCTAACGGCCTGTTTCATGACACGGGGCCGCCATTATTGTCCAGTTTCAAGGATTTGGCAGGGCAATGAGCAAAGCGGCGTGGATCGGCATATTGGCCGCGGGCATGATGGCGGGTCTGGGCTGCGCCTCGGCCGTTCGCGCCGCGCCGGCCTCTGTCCTGATCGCCGAGACGCAGGCCGCCCTGGACAAGGGCGACGCGAGTCAGGCCGCGCATCTCGCGGAGACGGGCCTGAAAGAGGCGGGCCCCGCCGAGCGCGGCCGGCTGCTGCTGTATCGGGGTCTGGCGCAGGAACTGCTGGGCGCGACAGACGCGGCGGTCACAGATTTCACACAAGCGCTGGCAAGCAATGCGCTGCCGCCTGAGGAGCGCGCCCAGGCGTTTCTGCAGCGCGGCTTCCTGCGCGACGGGCTGGGAAAGCTGGAACTGGCGACCGCCGATTACAGCGCCGTCATCGTCATGAAGGGCGACAGCCTGGCCACCGCGCTCAATAACCGCGCCAACATCTATCGGCGGCAGAACCGGCTGATGGAAGCAAGGCGCGATTACCTGGCGGCGCTGGCCGTCGGCGGGGGCAGGCCTCAATACAGCTATTACGGCCTTGGCCAGATTGCGGAAAGCCTGCATGACCCACTCACGGCGCGCAGCTCTTACGCCAGAGCGCTGGCGGCCGATCCTGATTACAGCCTGGCGTCGGAACGTTTGGCGGTGCTGGGTGGTGCGCCCGAGGGTACACTTGCCGATACCGACAAGGTGACATTGCGTGTGCCATTGCCTGTCGCGCCGCCCGCCGATGCGGCGCGCGGTTTCAAGGTGGCGACCGAAGCCAGCAAGCAGCCGGACGGCACCATCGTGCTGCGCCCGCCCGGCGTGCAGGCACGGCCGATCGCGCAGCGGACCATGCGCGCCGCCCCACTGCCGTCCCAAAAGCCGGCGCTGCGTCCAGCGCTGGACCAGCCGGAACGCAAGCCCACCCAGGCTTCCGTCCCGGCTGGCGACCCTGAGGTCCAACTGGGCGCTTGGCGCAGTCAGGCCGAGGCAGAGGCCGGCTGGGACAAGGCCAAGGCCATGGCCCCGGGACTTCTTGGTTCTCTGCGTCCCCACATCGTGACCGTCGAGTTGCCGGGCCGGGGGCTCTATTACCGGTTGCGGGTCCGCCCTGCGGGCCAGAGCCAGAAGGTGCTGTGTGACAGTTTGGTGGCGGCCAGCGTGGCCTGTATCCCCACAAGAGGCTGACGGGCGGTCATTTTTGTCACGTCAGCCTTGTTAGCACTTGCGGAATCAGTATGGTTGATCAGGCTGTGGGGGCACGGGCTGAAATCGCATGCGCGCCGGAACTTTTGGCTTGGGGGCCGCCTTTGCGTTGCTGCTGATCGCGGCGGCGCCCGCCGCTGCTTCGCCCTGGGCTGAAGTGGGCGACAACCAGATGCGGGCGGACCTAGAGCTGCTGAATGCATCCGGTGTGATCCGCAATCTGACGATGACATGGCCGTTGCCCTGGCAATCCATCCAGGCCGCCCTGCAGAACAAGAACCTCGCAGGCCAGACACCGGCCGTGCGCGCCGCGGCGCGTCGCCTTCTCGCCCTGGCGCAGGCGGGAACCACGCCGGGATTTTCCGGCGCCGCGTACCTGGATGCCACCAACCGCAACGATGTAATTTACGGATTTGACGGTATGGGCCGCGGCGATGCCCAAGCGCAGCTGTCGCTGGGCCTGAACAGCGGGATTTTTTCGGGTCGCATTTCGCTGGGTGCCATCACCCAAGATTTTGGCAGGAAGCCTAACAAGCTAATGGCCGATGGAACCTATTTTTCCGCAAGGCTTGGCGATGCATTGATCTATGCCGGCTATCTCGATCACTGGTGGGGCCCGGGTCAGCTCTCGGCCTTGCAACTATCCAACAACACCCGCCCCATGCCACAGGTCGGCATCGAGCGCGCCAATACGGCAGCCTCTAGCTGGCCGATACTGCGTTGGGTAGGGCCGTGGCAGTTTGAATTTTTCCTTGCTAAGTTCGACGGGCCCCAAATCCAGTCTAATGTTTATTACAATGGCGCGCACCTGACGATCAGCCCGCTGCCGGGACTGGAACTGGGTATCGCCAAAACCGAGCAGTTTTGCGGCCAGGGCCATCGCTGTTCGCCGCTGCGGGACTATTTCACTAACTTCGATTTCTCAACCCATCCCGACAACGTCAATGGTCAGGGATCGTTCGAACTCAAATACAGCCGCTCGGTGGCAAGCCTCCCGTTCCAAGTCTACGCCCAGGTGATGAACGAGGATTATTCCTTTTTCAGCAGCTCGGTCTCCAGCCACCTGTTCGGCGCCAGCGTCTTCGTGCCCGCCAGGGGTAGCCCTGTGAAGATGACAGCGGAATTCACCGACACTATCGCGACCCGGGCACCATTCAGTTTCGGCAACTTCATCTATGGCAGTACCTATACAAACGGCCAGTATCCGGACGGCATGCGCTATCGCGGCAGGACCTTGGGCTTCAGTCTGGACACCGATTCCACCTTGTTGTCCCTGCAGGGAAGCTGGAGCGATGCAGGTGGGCGCTTCTATGAATTAAGCCTGCACCACGCCACCATCGGTAACCGCCACGGCCACGGCAACATCATCAGCGATCCACCGGTGGCGCTGAATCAGGCCGAGGCGCGGGTGTCTCTGCCGCTGATGCTGGACGGACGCGGCTTCAAGTTGGACTTGGCGGGGCGGGTGCAGGACGACCAGCCCTTGCCGCACAACGGCTTTCTTGGCGCGGTGGAAGTGGCGCTGCGCGCGCCGCTATAGTCCTTTTGCGACGCTGTGGCATTATGGCCCGCGTCGGAGGCGATTCCATGACCATACTTGTTACCGGTGGCGCCGGCTATATTGGAAGCCATACAGTTCATGCACTACTTGACCGCGGCGACGCGGTGGTGGTGCTGGATGATCTATCCACCGGCGTGAAGGCCCATGTGGGTGCGGGCGCACTTTTCGTTCAGGGCAATGTCGCCGACGCAGGCTTGATGCGCCAAACCATCGTAGATCATGATGTGGACACGGTGATTCATTTCGCCGGCTCGATCGTGGTGTCGGATTCCGTCGCCGACCCGCTGGCCTATTACGACAACAATGTCGTCAAATCCCGCACCGTTATTGCAGCCTGTGTCGAGGCGGGCATCCGACAGATGATCTTTTCCTCAACCGCCACTGTTTATGCCGAGGACGCGCCTCAGCCCCTGGCCGAAACATCGCCCAAGGCGCCCATCAGCCCCTATGCCCGCTCCAAGCTGATGACCGAATGGATGCTGGAAGATGTTTCCAAGGCGACAAAGCTGCGCCACATAGCGCTGCGCTATTTCAATGTCGCGGGCGCGGACCCCAAGGGGCGCACTGGCCAGTCCACCCCCAAGGCTACCCACCTTATCAAGCGGGCGGCGCAGGTGGCGCTGGGCCAGGTACCGCACCTGGACATTTTTGGCACCGACTATCCCACCCCCGACGGTACGGGAGTGCGCGACTATATTCATGTCAGCGACTTGGCGGCGGCGCATCTGCTGGCGGTAGACGCGCTGAGGGGGGGCGTGGCCTCGACCCGCTACAATGTAGGCTATGGCAAGGGCCAGTCGGTGCGCGAAGTCATCGCCGGGATAGAACGCGTGACGGGCAAAACACTTCCGGTCAAGGAAAGTCCGCGCCGGCCCGGCGATCCGCCCACTCTGATTTCCGATCCCGGCCGCATCAAGCGGGAGCTGGGCTGGAAGCCGTCACACGAAGAGCTGGACGGCATCATCCGTTCCGCCTTCGCCTGGGAAAAGCGCATCAGTTCTTAGAGAGCGGCCACCAGAAACGGCACGGTGGACGCGGTGCCCAACGCATTGCGCAGCGGGAAGACGAAAGCGTCTGCCTCGATCTCGAACACATCGCCTTCCTGGGTCTTGATCCCGGCGCTGAAGGACAGGGTGGCGGTGCCGAAGAAATGCACATGCACGTCGCCCGGCCGGCGAAAGCCGGGATACTTGAAGTGATGCGCTTCCAGATTGGCGATGGTGTGGCTCATATTCTCCTCGCCCGACAGGAAGGGCTTGTCGAAGATGATTTCGTTGCCGCGGCGGACCCGGCTGGTGCCGGTGATGGCAGCGGGCAGGGCGCCGGTGCGCAGTTCGGGACCGAACGAGCATTGGCGCAGCTTGGAATGGGCCAGCCACAGGTAATTGAACTTCTCGGTGACATGGTCGGAGAATTCATTGCCCAGGGCAAAGCCCAGCCGGTGCGGCGTGCCGTCAGGACCGATCAGGTACAGGCCCACGATCTCCGGCTCTTCGCCGCCGTCCTGCGCGAAGGCTGGGGAGGCGAATGCCGCTTCAGGCCCTACCACGTTGGCGCCGTCGCCCTTGTAGAACCATTCCGGCTGGAAGCCTTCCTGTCCCGGTCCCGGCTTGCCGCCTTCCAGCCCATACTTGAACATCTTCATGGAGTCGGTGAGCACGGGCTCGCCGCCCGACAGCTTCTTGTGCATGGCATCGCGCCCTTCGGCCGAGCCAAGATGGGTCAGGCCCGTGCCGGTCACCACCAGATGCGCCGGGTCCGGATGATCCAGCGGCGCGAGCACGCGGCCTTCGGCGAGGGCGGCGCGGACATCCACGCTTTCGCCCAGGCCCAGCTTGGCGGTCATGGCTTCCAGTGACAGTTTTTCGGCGATGGCGCGGCTGGCCAGCTCATAGCTGCTGGCAACGCCCTGGATCACCCGGCCGCCGGCGTCATCGCCCAGGATCGCCACCATGCGCCCGCCATCCACGCCCTTCAATTGTACCAGCCGCATCATGTAACTCCCTGAAGCATTTCTTGGGCGCATCATAGCCGCAAATCCCGCTTTTGCCGCAATCCGGTCTTGTTATGAAGGGGCCCGGACAGCATAAGACCTGCGCATGCGGACCTTCGACACCAAGGCTTTCGAGCCCGCCATCGGCTGGGCCCGGCGGCACGAGCGCCAGATCTCGGCACTGTCACTGGCCGGCGGTTTTGCGTTCGACAGCGCCACCTTCGGGCGCATCGACCATGCCGTAACCCAGGCGGTGTTCATCGTCTATCTGCTGGTGGCCGGCATTTCCATCGCCGTGCTGCATGTGCTGGAATCGCGGCCCGACGGTCGCAAGCCTTCGGACAAGACCCGTACCATCCTGGTCGCCATTACCCAATTCGCGCTGGGCTGCCTGCTGTCAGGCTTTTGTGTCTTCTATATCCGCAGCGCCTCGGTCACCTCATCCTGGCCTTTCCTGCTGGCAATGGCGGCGATCTTCATCGGCAACGAATATATGCGCCGCTACCATTCCCGGCTGGTGTTCGCCGCGCTGCTGTTCTTCTTCGCGCTCTATTCCTACGCCATCCTGCTTGTGCCGGTGGTGATCGGCCGTATCGGTCACATTCCCTTCCTGATCAGCGGGGGCATCGCGGTCCTGATCTTCTTCTTTTTCATGCGGGCGCTGGCGCAACTGGGCCATGAACGCTATCGCGGCGCGCGTATGCAGGTGCTGGCGGGCATGGTGCTGATCACCATCTTCCTCAACGCCGCCTATTTCCTGCGCCTGCTGCCGCCGTTGCCCCTGGTTCTGACCGATGCGGGCGTCTATCACGAGGTCAAGCGGGTGGGCGCCAATTTTCAGGCGCTGCAGGAAGAAGAGCCGCCGGAATGGCAGGCACTGTTCGGCACCCATGCCATCATGCATGTGCAAAAGGGCGCCAAGCTCTATCTGTACAATGCGGTGTTCGCGCCGCGGGGCCTGCGCACCCGCATCGTGCATGACTGGCAATGGCTGCAGCCGAGCAAAGGCTGGGTGTCGCAGCAGCGCATCTCTGTGCCCATTATCGGCGGGCGCGAGGACGGCTTTCGCTATTACACCACCAAGACATCGCCGCGGCCGGGCCAGTGGCAAGTCAATATCCAGACCTTCGACGGGCGGGCGGTGGGCCGGGTGCGATTTGCGGTGGAAGAACAGGCGGTGCCGCCGGCCACCGGTGTCAGGATACTCAAATAGACTTAGGTCGCGCGCGGCTTCAGACCGCGCACGCGAGATCGACCTTGCATTAGCAGGGCATTGGGCTTATTTCACAGCCCAGTTTTGGGATACCGAAAATTGTCCACTAAAAAGCATGTAATATCACATCTGCGGCGGCTGGAAGCCGAGAGCATCCACATCATGCGGGAAGTGGCGTCCGAGTTCGCCAACCCGGTGATGCTCTATTCGGTGGGCAAGGATTCCGCGGTCATGCTGCATCTGGCGATGAAGGCCTTCTATCCTTCCAAGCCGCCATTCCCCCTGATGCACGTCAACACGACCTGGAAATTCAAGGAGATGATCCAGTTCCGCGACGAGACCGTCAAAAGTCTTGGGCTGGATTTCATCGAATATATCAACCAGGACGGCGTGAAGCGCGGCGTCAATCCGTTCGATTCCGGTTCGTCCCTGCACACCCAGGTGATGAAGACCGAAGCCCTGAAGCAGGCGCTGGACAAGTATGGCTTCGACGCCGCCTTTGGCGGGGCGCGCCGCGACGAAGAGAAGAGCCGCGCCAAGGAACGCATCTTCTCCTTCCGCGACCGCCACCATGGCTGGGATCCCAAGAACCAGCGGCCCGAGCTTTGGCGCGTCTACAACACCCGCATCAACAAGGGCGAAAGCATCCGCGTCTTCCCGCTGTCCAACTGGACCGAGCTGGACATCTGGCAATACATCATGGCCGAGAGTATCCCGATCGTGCCGCTCTACTTCGCCAAGAAGCGCCCGGTGGTGGAACGCGCCGGCACGCTGATCATGAAGGATGACGAGCGCATGAAGCTGCTCCCTGGCGAAAAGGTGGAAGAGAAACTGGTCCGCTTCCGCACCCTGGGCTGCTATCCGCTCACCGGCGCCATCGAGAGTGACGCCGACACGCTGGAAGGCATTGTCACCGAGATGTTCACCGCCCGCACCTCGGAACGCCAGGGCCGGCTGATCGACACCGACGAAAAGGCCTCGATGGAAAAGAAGAAGAAGGAGGGGTATTTCTAGTGAACGCTCCAACCGACCTTCAGAAATTCCTCGTGGCCCAGGAAAAGAAGGGCCTGCTGCGGTTTCTCACTTGCGGCAGCGTCGATGATGGCAAGTCCACCCTGATCGGGCGGCTGCTGTACGACACCAAGCTGTTGTTCGATGACACGCTGGCCAGCCTGGAAAAGGATTCCAAGAAGTTCGGCACCACCGGCGAAGATATCGACTTCGCGCTGCTGGTGGACGGGCTGGAAGCCGAGCGGGAGCAGGGCATCACCATCGATGTCGCCTACCGCTTCTTCGCCACCGACAAGCGCAAGTTTATCGTCGCCGATACGCCCGGCCATGAACAATATACCCGCAACATGGCGACCGGCGCATCCAACAGCGAGCTGGCCGTCATCCTGATCGACGCGCGCAAGGGCGTGCTGACCCAGACCCGCCGCCATGCCTATATCGCGTCCCTGCTGGGCATCCGCCACATCGTGCTGGCGGTGAACAAGATCGACCTGGTGGATTACAGCCAGGAGGTGTTCGATCGCATCGTGTCGGACTTCCACCAGTTTTCCGCGCGGCTGAATTTCATCAGCCAGGTGGCGATCCCGCTATCGGCACGCTTTGGCGCCAATGTCATCGAGAAGAGCAAGGAAACGCCTTGGTACACGGGCCCCTCGCTGCTGTCGCATCTGGAAATTGTGGACGTGGATACGGCGCTGGCCGACAAGCCTTTCCGCCTGCCGGTGCAGTGGGTCAATCGTCCCAACCTCAATTTTCGCGGCTTTGCCGGTACCGTCGCCGGCGGACGTATCAAGCCGGGCGACGCAATCGCCGTGGCCAAGTCGGGCCGCACCTCCACCGTCACCCGGATTGTCACCCAGGACGGCGACAAGCCCGAAGCGGTGGCGGGCGACGCCATCACCCTGACCCTGGCTGACGAAGTGGATATCTCCCGCGGCGATGTGCTGAGCGACCCGCAGGCGCGTCCCACCGTGTCGGACCAGTTCGCGGCGCATCTGCTGTGGATGGCTGACGAGGAATTGCTGCCTGGCCGCCAGTATCTGCTCAAGCTGGGCACCGCTACGGTGCCGGCGCAGGTCAGTTCGCTTCGGCACAAGATCGACGTCAACACGCTGGACAGCCACGCCGCCCGCACCCTGGCGCTGAATGAAGTCGGCTACGTCAATTTCTCTGCCGCCCAGCCGCTGGCCTTCGACGCCTACCGCAACAATCGCGATACCGGCGGTTTCATCCTGATCGACCGCTTCACCAATGCCACCGTCGGCGCCGGGATGATCGACTTCTCGTTGATGCGCGCGACGAACGTGCATTGGCAGGCTGTGGACGTGAACAAGAATGCCCGCGCCGCCATGAAAGGCCAGAAGCCCGTGGTGCTGTGGTTTACCGGCCTGTCCGGCTCGGGCAAATCGACCATCGCCAACCTTGTGGAGAAGGCGCTGGCCGCCGAAGGCAAGCACACCTACCTGCTGGACGGCGACAATGTTCGCCACGGCTTGAACCGCGACCTAGGCTTCACCGATGCCGACCGGGTGGAGAATATCCGCCGTGTCGGCGAGGCCGCCAAGCTGTTCATCGATGCCGGCTTGATCGTGCTGACCGCCTTCATCTCGCCTTTCCGGTCCGAGCGCCGCATGGCGCGCGAACTTGTCGGCGAAGGCGAATTCCTGGAAGTGTTCGTGGACACGCCCATCGAAGTCTGCATGAGCCGCGACCCCAAGGGCCTGTATGAAAAGGCCAAGGCCGGCAAGATCAAGAACTTCACCGGCATCGACAGTCCCTACGAAGCCCCGGAACATCCCGATCTGACGCTCAAGACGGTGGAATCGACGCCGGGGGCCCAGGCCGAGAGCATCGTAAAATACCTGCGCGACAAGGGCTATCTGGGCTAGTCGCTGGGCCGCGGGCGTCGCAAACTCGCGGGCTCCAGGCGATGGAAGCGGTATGACGACTAAGCCCAATGTCGTGATCATTCACGACGGCGATTATCTCAAGACCGCGCTGGCGCGTGCGCGCCGGTCGGCAACGATGTCCGCCATCTGACGTGCGACCGCATGTCGCCGGGCTGGACCCGTTTCGAGGCGGCCTACCGCCCCATGTCCACTCATCCCCATATCTTCAAGCTGCGCTGCTTCCAGCGCTTCTTCGTAATGCAGCAGTTGATGCAGGCAAGGGGCTGGAAAGTTTCTTCCATGTCGACAGCGATGTGCTGCTGTTCGAGGATCTGCACGGCTTCGAGGCCGAGCATCTGAAAGCCAATGGTGTGCCGTGCGGACTGCATATGCCTCTCGATCAGGCCGGATGCCGTTATTCCTTTGGACCCCAGACCTCCTATTGGACGCGGGCCACGGTGGACGATTTCTACGCTTATCTTGTGGCGTCGGTTGAGAATCTGTTGCATGCCATCTCCGAAAAGTCGCACTGGCACTGCAAGACGGCGCAGCCGGGGGCATATGTGACATGGCCTTGCTTTATCTCTGGGCCTTGGAGCGGGGCGACATCGCCAATTTCGCCGCCCCGATCGGTGGGGCGGTGTTCGACCTCAACATCAACGGCGCCCAAAACCTGGTGAAGGACGAGTACGAAACCCGGTTTGGCCGCAAGCATATTGTCTTCCGAGACGGCCAGCCCTGGTGCCGCAACCTGAAAAGCGGGCAGTGGGTGCGTTCCGGTCACTGCACTTCTAGGGCCACATCAAGGCGCAGATGGCGCGGGTGGCCCAGGGCAAGGGGCTGGCCTATGCCCCGCTGATCAAGGAAAAGGCCAAAACCTGGCCCGGAGGCTGCTCCGGCGCGGCTAAAGGGCCGCTGGCATCCGGAGGCGCGAGGCTTTATATGGCAACCCTCAAAATGCCGCCCTCAAAAGCCCCAGGATGCCCATGAAGACCGTCGCGAATTTCGACCGTATCGGCGAAGAAAACGCCTTTGCCGTGCTGGCCCGCGCCACCGCTCTGGCCGCCCAGGGCCGCGACATCATCAATCTGGGCATCGGCCAGCCTGACTTCCGCACCCCCGACCATATCGTCGAGGCCGCCGCAAAGGCGCTGCGCGACGGCCATCACGGTTATACCCCCGCCAACGGCATCCTGCCGCTGCGCGAAGCGGTGTCTGCCGACCTTTACAAGCGCTATGGCGTGACGGTGTCGCCGGAAGAAGTGATGATCATGCCGGGCGGCAAGCCCACCATGTACATGTCCATCCTGATGTTCGGCGAACCGGGGGCAGAGATCATGTATCCCGATCCCGGCTTTCCGATTTACCGCTCCATGATCGAATATACCGGCGCCACCCCAGTGCCGATCCCGATCCGCGAGGAAAACGGTTTTGCCTTTTCGGCCGACGAAACCCTGAGCCTGATCACCGACAAGACCCGACTGATCATCATCAACTCGCCCGCCAATCCGACCGGCGGTGTCACGCCCAAGGCCGAAGTCGAAAAGTTCGTGAAGGGCATGGAAAATTGGCCGAACGTCGCCATCCTGTCGGACGAAATCTATGACCAGCTGCTCTATGACGGCGAAAAGCACGTCACCCTGCTGAACTACCCGTCCATTCGCGACAGGCTGATCATCCTCAATGGCTGGTCCAAGACCTATGCCATGACCGGATGGCGGCTGGGTTACGCGATCTGGCCGGGCAAGCTTTACGACTATGCCCGAAAGCTGGCGGTGAACCTGCATTCCTGCGTCAATGCGCCGACCCAGTATGCCGGCATCGCCGCCCTGACCGGGCCGCAGGATGCGGTGGCGCACATGCTTGGCGAGTTCGACAAGCGCCGCAAGCTGGTGGTGGAAGGCCTCAACAAACTGCCGGGCGTGTCCTGCATCATTCCCAAGGGCGCCTTCTACGCCTTTCCGAACGTCAAGCAGACCGGCTGGAAGGCCAAGCTGCTGGCCAATGCGCTGCTGGACGAGACCGGCGTGGCGCTGATCGGCGGCCCGGACTTCGGCATCCTGGGCGAAGGCTATCTGCGCCTGTCCTATGCCAATTCGGCGGAGAATATCCTGCGCGCCCTGGAGCGCATGGGCGAGTTCCTTAAGACTCGCAAGGCGGCGTAATTTTGAGTTTCCAGGCAATCATTTTCGATTGCGACGGTGTCCTGGTCGACAGCGAAGTCATCACGCTGAAGGTCGAGATGGAGATGCTGGCCGAGCAGGGCCTCACCTTCGAGCGCAGCGACTATGTGAATCGCTTCATGGGCCTGTCCAACGACGCCTTTCTTGCCGCGATCAATGACGAAGCCCAAAAGCGTCTGGGCCGGCCCGTCGTCCAAGCCGTCCGCCAGTCCGAGCGGCTGCGCGCGGTGATGGTTGCCGAGCTGACCGAAGTGCCCGGCGCGGGCCATGCGGTGGCTGGATTGGCCCTGCCCAAAGCCATCGCCAGTTCCGGCTCGATGGGCGGGCTGGAGCGCAAGCTCAAGCGCACCGGCCTGTGGGAACACTTCGCGCCCCATGTCTATGGCGCCGACCATGTCGCCAATGCCAAGCCGGCACCCGACCTGTTCCTGCACGCCGCCGCCGCGCTGGGTGTCGCGCCGGGCGACTGCCTGGTGCTGGAAGACAGTGTGAACGGGGTGATCGGCGCCAAGGCTGCCGGCATGAAAGTGTGGGGCTTTCTGGGCGGCGGCCATGCCGACGACGGACTGGGCGCGCGCCTGGTTCAGGCCGGGGCCGAACGGCTGGTCCGCGACTGGCCGGAAGCCGCACGCCTGTTGGCCGCTTAACCGGTAAGCTTAATTTGGGCTCTGCTTTGAGTCTGTGCCAAAACGGGACTACAAGTTTGGCATGATCGCGAGGTTCCAAAGCATCGCACGGGGGATTTGGCGGGTGGCGTTTGCCGCCGGCGCCGGTGCGGCCGTACTGCTGATCTGCGTTGCCGCCTGCGTCTTTACGTTGATCTCGGCCCCGCCGCGCATTCAGGCGCGGTAGTAGTCTAGGAACCAGTCCACGAATTTGGGAATGCCAACGCTGATCGGTGTGGTGGGCTTGTAACCCAGCGCCACGGTGCTGGCGTCAATGTCGGCCCAGGTCGCGGGCACATCGCCCGGCTGCATCGGCGCCATCAACATCTGCGCCTTCTTGCCCAGCGCCTTTTCGATTTGGGCGATGAAATCGGTAAGCTTCTCGGATTTGTTGTTGCCCAGGTTATAGACCGCATGCGGGGGGGTACCTGAAGCAGGGCGGTCCAGCGCCCGCAACACCCCGTCCACAATGTCATCGATATAAGTGAAGTCGCGCCACATATCGCCGTGATTGAACACCTTGATCGGCTCGCCCGCCGCGATAGCCTTGGCGAACAGGATTGGCGCCATGTCCGGCCGGCCCCAGGGTCCATAAACGGTGAAGAAGCGCAGGCCCGTGCAGGGGATGGCATAGAGATGCGCATAGGCCTGGGTGAAAAGTTCGTCGGCGCGCTTGGTGGCGGCATAGAGCGAATTGGGATGATCCACCGCATCGCCCACCGCGAAGGGCGTCTTCTTGTTGGCGCCATAGACCGACGAGGAACTGGCATAGACGAAATGCGCGATCTTAAGCGCCTGCGCCAGTTCCAGCATCACCGTATGGCCCATCATGTTGGCGGTGACATAGGCGAAGGGATCTTCCAGGCTGTAGCGAACACCGGGCTGTGCCGCGAGGTGAATGATCGCGCTGATGCCGGTGCCGGCCAAGGTCCCTATCGCGCTTTTGTCGGCGATGTCGGCCTGGTGAAACGTGAAATCCTTGTGGGGCGCAAGGGTCTGCAGCCGCGCCTGCTTCAGCGCCACATCATAATAGGGGCTGAGATTGTCCACGCCGATGACTTGATCGCCGCGCGCCAGCAGCGCCCGTGAGACCGCGGCGCCGATGAAGCCCGCCGCGCCGGTGACCAGAATTTTCGCCAATTGCGGCCTTTTCAGAGACTCCAGTACCGAACATTGCCGGGGATCAGCTTGCGGTCAATGATAGATTTGACGTCTGCCGCGATGCGCCCGTTGCGCGGCTGGGCTGGCAGCTCTTACCGAACGGCTGAGCGGCCGGGTTATCGGCCTATCATGCGCCGCGCAAGGTTCCGATATTGTCCAGAAACCAGCGATACGTCGCGGCAATGCCGTCCTTCAAGGCTACGCTTGGGCGCCAGCCCAATGCAGTAAGTTTTTCATTCGACATCAGTCGGCTTGGAGTTCCATCTGGTTTGGAGATATCGGCACGAATGGCGCCCTGAAAATCCAGAATTTCAGCAACTAAGTGCGCAAGATCTATAATCGCAATGTCCTTACCAGGTCCGACATTGACGTGGCTTTCTCCGGAATATTTCTGCATCAGGTAAATTAGGGCATCAGCGCAATCATCAACATGAAGAAACTCGCGGCGCGGCGTACCGCTGCCCCAAATTGCGATTTCGGATGCGCCAGCGCACTTTGCCTCATGTGTCTTACGTATCAGAGCAGGTAGGACATGGCTTCCGGCGAGGTCGAAATTGTCTCCGGCACCGTACAGGTTGGCCGGCATAGCGGAGATGAAGTCGCATCCATATTCACGACGATAAGCCTGTATCATCTTGAGGCCGGCGATCTTGGCGACTGCATACCATTGGTTCGTCGGTTCCAGAGAACCGCTAAGAAGAGCTTCCTCAAGTATGGGCTGGGGAGCCATCTTCGGATAAATACATACCGAACCCATAAACAGAACCTTTGATACGTCTAGCTTACGCGCCGCTTCGATTATGTTGACCTGGATAGACAAATTGTCGCTGATGAATTGAGCTGGGTGTGTGTTATTGGCAAAAATACCGCCAACTTTGGCGGCCGCCATGAATATAGCTTCCGGGCGTGTCTCAGATAACCAGTCTTCAACCTGCTTCTGGCGACGTAAGTCTAAGGCGTGGCGGTCCACAGTAAGAATATTACAATCTTCGGATTGCAGTCGCCGAACGAGGGCGCTGCCCACCATGCCGTTATGTCCGGCAACCCAGACTCGTTTTCCGGCAAGCGAGAAGGTATTTTTAGTCATGCCGCTCAGTTCGATTTTCTTGGCCTATCAGCTTCAGGTCTTCAGCCACCATTTCGGCAACAAGGGACTCGAATCCAATTTTCGGCTGCCAGCCTAGAATTTCGCGCGCTTTGCGCGCGTCACCCAATAGGCGTTCGACTTCTGTAGGGCGGAAATAGCGTGGGTCGATCCGCACGACGACCTTGCCGCTTTTGCCATCTGTTCCAAGTTCATCTACGCCTTGACCCGACCACACTATGTTACGTCCAATTTGCGCGAAGGCGCGCTCCACAAATTCGCGCACAGTGTGACTTTCGCCGGTCGCCAGCACATAATCACCGGGCTCCGGCTGCTGCAGCATCGCCCACATTCCTTCCGCATAGTCGCGGGCATGCCCCCAATCGCGTGACGCATCGAGGTTACCAAGATAGAGGCAATCTAGCTGGTTCAGCTCAATGGCGGCGACAGCACGCGTAATTTTTCGTGTTACGAAGGTTTCGCCCCGCAAGGGGCTTTCATGGTTGAACAGAATGCCATTTGACGCATGGATGCCATATGCTTCGCGGTAGTTGATGGTGATCCAGTAAGCATAAAGTTTAGCTGCACCATAGGGGGATCGTGGGTAGAAAGGTGTTATTTCCGACTGTGGCCATTGCTGCACCTTGCCGTACATTTCTGATGTTGCGGCTTGATAAAAGCGAGTGCGGTCGGTCAGTCTCAGCAACCGTATTGCTTCCAACAGCCGCAATGTGCCTAGACCATCGGCGTTGGCGGTGTATTCCGCCGTATCGAAACTAACCTGCACATGACTTTGTGCTGCCAAATTATAGATTTCGTCAGGCTGCGTCTCTTGCACAATTCGAATGAGATTGGTGGCGTCTGTCATGTCGCCGTAATGTAGCACCAAACGAGGGTCTTTCTCGTGAGGATCCTGGTAGTATTGGTCGATACGTCCGGTGTTAAAGGAAGATGATCTTCGTTTAATACCATGGACCAAGTAGCCTTTTTCCAAAAGCAGGCCAGTAAGATAGGCGCCGTCTTGACCAGTAATGCCGGTGACTAACGCAATTTTTCCTCCGATCCTGCTCATGGCCGCCCCACGCTGATGTAGGTAAATTCATGCTCAGCCATCTGGGCGGGACGGTAGATGTTGCGTAGGTCCACCATCAGCGGACTTTTAAGCGCTGCCTTGACACGCGCGAGATCCAGTGCGCGAAACTCGTTCCATTCAGTCAGGATCACCACGCCGTCGGCGCCTTCCAGCGCGTCATAGGTGTCGGCGCGGAAGTCCAGCTGCAAGTGCTTGGTTGCTTCTTTGTGGCCTTCCGGGTCGAAGGCGCGAATGGTGGCGCCGGCCTTCTGGAGATAAGGCAGGATTACCAGGGCAGGGGCATCGCGCATGTCATCGGTGTTGGGTTTGAATGTCAGGCCCAACACCGCGATGGTCTTGCCCTTGACGCCGCCGAACGCCGCTTCGATCTTGCGGGCCATGGCCAGCTTGCGATCTTCATTGACCTTGACCACGGCTTCAACGATGCGGGTTGGTGCACCCAGTTCCTGCGCCGTCTGCACCAAGGCGAGCGTGTCTTTTGGAAAACACGAGCCGCCATAACCGGGACCGGCGTTCAGAAACTTCTTGCCGATGCGTCCGTCCAGCCCGATGCCGCGCGCGACATCCTGCACGTTGCCGCCGACTTTTTCGCAGATATCCGCCATCTCATTGATGAAGGTGATCTTGGTGGCAAGGAACGCGTTGGCGGCATACTTGATCAGCTCGCTGGTCTCGCGGCTGGTGAACAGGATGGGTGTCTCGTTGAGGAAGAGGGGGCGATAGACTTCGCGCATGATCGCGCGGGCGCGCTCGGTATCGCAGCCCACCACCACGCGGTCGGGGCGGCGGAAATCCTCCAGCGCCGAACCTTCGCGCAGGAATTCGGGATTGGACGCCATGTCGAACTTCGCATCGAAGCGCTTCCTGCGGATGATTTCTTCCACCTTGCGACTAGTGCCCACCGGGACGGTGGACTTGGTCACCACCAAGGCATAGCCCGTCAGGGCTTCTGCGATTTCTTCAGCGGCGGCGAAGACATAGGAAAGGTCGGCATGGCCGTCGCCGCGACGGCCGGGGGTTCCCACGGCGATGAACACTGCTTCCGCACCCACCACCGCTGCTTTCAGGTCGGTGGAGAAGGACAGGCGTCCCGCCTTGGCATTGATCGACACGACATCGTCCAGGCCCGGTTCGAAGATGGGAATGCCGCCAGCCCGCAAGGTCTCAATCTTGCCGGCGTCCTTGTCAATGCAGACCACGTCATGGCCGAACTCCGACAGGCAGGCGCCGGAAACCAGGCCGACATAGCCAGTGCCGATCATGGCAATACGCATGGAGTATTCCGATAGATTTCACTTCTTCTGACTTGAAAGCGTCCTTTGTTCAAGAGCTTTGTTCGGTTGAGCGAGGCGCCAGCATCGATACTTAAATCCTTCAGCCATCCGATATTGACGTTGGCGAATGAATAAGTCGAGGAAGCGCAGGCTTTCCAAATTAATTCATAATGTAAATGTTTCTAATTCCCAGTTCTCCAAACGCGAGTGATCTGAATTATGTCGCGAAAAGCCATCGTTATAAAAGACGTAAATTCCCGAAACGAAGCCAAAATAGGTAAATATATCAATTACTAAAGCTTTTTAGGTTTGGCAAAAGCACAGCATCGCTGTTGTGCTACTCTGTTGCTCGCTTGATTGTTTTGTGCGGTCCTTCTCTTGTTGGGCGATTTCAAAGGAGCGGAAGAAGATGAAAATATCTGACAAAAAAATTGCTGCTAACAGAGCGAATGCTTTGAAGAGTAAGGGAGCTAAAACAGATGAAGGTAAGGGCAAATCAAAATTCAATGCCGTGAAACATGGTGCTTACGCAACAACTGAACTACTCCCAGGTGAAGACGAAAAGATTTTTCAAAAATTGAAGGACGAGCAATGCAGGTTGTACAGGCCGAAAAATTTTGTGGAGAAAGCGCTTGTTGGTCAGCTCGTCAATGAACTTTGGACGCTGCGAAGGATTGCCAGAGCCGAGTCGATCTACTTCGCAACTACGCGAGCGGAACTAGAAAGCACTAAGAAAATTCCATTATCAGCAGCAGAGAATGAATTTATGGAAAGGGGGCGTGATCTGCAAGAGGGGGACATTACATCCTCCGATATGAAGATGGTGATCAAGCTCGAAAAAAAATTGACCCGTAAGCGACTTGATCAGGTCTATATTGAAGCTCTTGTGTTCGACGCCGGTGGATATACGCAAAAGCTGATACAAATGAAACGCGGTGTACTGCAATCTATCTTGGCTATTGAATCACAGCTTGAAGATCGTTCTCAGAAGCTTAGTAGCATTGAGGTTCTTAAAATCGAACAGTGAGCTTGGTCGGGACTTGGGCTGGCGTTCTGCGAGGCGCTCGTCCGTGCCTTAGCGTTAAAAAGTTTTTTAATTGGTCAGAAGCTGTTTTTTTGAATCTTCTAAAGTCCCTGCCGATATCAGATCCTTTACCTTCTGGCGAAAGCAATCTCACGAGGTGTCGCTTTGTCTAGGGCAAAAATTGCACTGAAGTCGCCGTTGAGCTTTTCCCTCGAGCTTGCGCTGACTGGCAAGGGCGCTCCGCCCAAGGCGGTCTATGACGCTTCGCTGGCACGCGCCAACGATGCGCTGGACTGGCTGCGGGGCCAGCACAAATCCAAGGCGCTGGAGCTGCTGCAGATCCCCTCGCGCACCGACGATCTAAAAAAGGCGCAGGCCCTGGCTGCGACCATCGGCAAGGGCATGAAGACCGTGGCGGTGCTGGGCATCGGCGGCTCCAGCCTGGGCGGACAGGCGCTGACCGTGCTGAGCAAGAAATCCACCAAGCGCGCCTTTGTCGAATTCCACGACAATCCCGATCCGCTCAGCTGGCGCGGCGTGCTCAAGCGGGTGGACAAGGGCCTGGACATCACCAAGA